>Ga0209700_100235_pt1 | contig 94678 bp, 43 predicted proteins | sample SiratroredBW_FD_187528 | JGI IMG/M metagenome (GOLD analysis project Ga0209700, IMG submission 187528) | Root nodule microbial communities of legume samples collected from California, USA - Siratro red BW (SPAdes) (version 2) | ecosystem: Host-associated > Plants > Roots > Nodule | place: USA...
ATATATGTGTGTGTGTGTGTGTGTGTATTTTCGGAATAAAATAGAAAAAATTATCATCAAAACTACAGAAGCTATTGAATTTATTTAATGGATAAAAATCATATTATATGAAACCCCTTTTTTCTCTAAATAATGGCTTAATTGTTATTAGTTGACATTTAAATAAGATTCATATAAACTATGTGCTCTCATCCAATAAAATCAACCCAAACTTTTGTCTAATTCAATGAGTAGGATGATTGGGTGGCCTTCAATTTTTTTTATATATAACGATCAATTTTATGGCTAATGTATTTGCTAGTAGACATAGATGTTTAACTTCTTAAACAATTCATTAGATGAGTTGTTGCTTTTAAGAAAAACAATATAATTTAAAAATAAAATTAACCTATTCATAGTTTAAAATTAATCTATATAAAATTTTAAAAAATTAAAAATTATATGAAGGACTTTTTATAAATTAACTTGTATATAACCTAATTTTAACATATTAAAATTTTATTTTATTTTATTTTTTTCTTGTTAAATATTTTTTTAGGAAAAAGTCTTTTCAAAGATTAGTTACGGAAGTAGTTGGTGTGTTCTTTACGAAATAGTAACATTTCTACATTAAATTATTGCTTCTGGAAATATTAGAAACTCCTCATTGAAACTTCCACCTTCTACCTCTTCCATTTCTTTTAAACCTTATCATCTTCTCTTTTAAGTTTATTCCTACATTTTTTTTTCTACTTATAAATAAATATTACAAATACTGTTCAACAGAAAATTGCACAAATAACATATTTTTTTCCTTTAAATAATTAAATTTTAATAACATACTTATAAATAAATATTACAATTACTGTTCAACAGAATCATGTCTTCATAAATTTTATTATCTAATTAAATTTTCAAATTTTCCAACTTTTACTAAATCTTTATTTTTTTCCTTTTTTTTCATAAAATAAGGACGCATCAAGGAAAACAAAAATAAAATGAAGTCAAAACGTAGTTTTGCAAGACATAATAAGAAAATTAAGTTATTTTTACTTACTTTATTTTATTACGATTTATTATCCGTCTGTTATATAAATTTAATGAATTGGTAAATTTTGATAATAAAATGTACAAAAAAAAAAACTTAAATAAAACTGAGGAGTGTATATAAACTTTGTAATTTGGGCTAATTATAATTATATAATTATTTTGTTTCACGAATCAACAGAGAAGCTTCACTAGTTCAGAAATGATGACAATAAATATATAATAATTTAAAAAAATAAGAATGATTTTGATAGAAGTTTACTTTATGAATCCAGATGAATAATAAATGGAAGTCAACAGAAAATTGCTCTTTTAAATGTGAATACGGGTTGTCATATTTTAACAATTATCTCTATATTTAATTTGTTGATATTATGTGTTGTATATGTCACTACGTGTCTCTTTCTATATTATGATCATTCTCTTCAAGCAAGTAAACTAAAATAAATTTTAAATATCTCCCTGTGTACAAAATCAATGTACGGAAAAAACCATCACCCACAATGATAAGTCCAGGGTCAAATTTATATTTGATTATTATATATAGTGGTGGAAACACACAAGCACCATACAATATATTTTCTATACAAATTAATACTAACAAACATATTAACATTTTCTTATTCAAACTTATTAGAAACACATTATTGTTACCAAAATTAGATCATGATGGTGACAATTAAATTGATAGCTACCAAATTTGACATCTTAATTAATTAAATCAGTGCGAATGCTGTAAAACTAGTGATTCATAACTAACTAATAAGTTTTCTCATCAAAATTTAAGTATTTTAACAGGGTTTTTCATCTGTAATCCGTGTGGGTAACCCAGCTTCTAAAAAGTATGATTGAAATCAATAATTGAGCTTCAGATAGCTGTGTTTAGAGGAAATATTATGGAATTTTAAATTATCGATATTTAAATTACATAGATTTAAATTCCTATATTTTTAAGGTATGGCATTTAGATAAATTAATTAATATTTATTATTTTTAAATACTTGGTCTCTGGATAGGATAACTTAATCTCTACCATGTAAAATTAAAAAAATATATATATTTAAAAATTGAAATTTTATTTTGACAAAATCACGTGACAATATAAGTTTTTGGAAATCTTCTGACTTTCAGTGGAGGAGATTCGTATATGCTCAATTTAAAAAAAAATTAGTTCCATCTTTTGAAATATAAATGTATTTTAATTTAATTTTAATGTTTTTGTATAACGCTGAGAAATTGATTAATTATAGTTTGTTGATATGTACATGTATTTATATGCATGTTTATTCGTTGTTTTATTTTATTTATTTAAGTAACAGACGATTGCATATTACATAAAAAATTTTATAATCAAATATAAGAAAAAAATTGTGTCTTAATTTTTTTAAAAATATATGGTTTTAATTTTTAAACATCAAATATAAAAAATTAAATTAAATTGAACTAATTTTAACTTTCAAATTCACTACATAAAATTCATATTTTTTCGAAACTCGAGGATTAATATATATTTTTTAATTTGAGAAATCAAAATCAAATTTATAGAAAATTTTAGGAAATAAAACATAATTAAATTTAATACAAAACATCTTTACATTACTATTCAATGACAAACTATCATAATTTTAAATTTATTCATTTTTATAATAATTATAACAAAACACAAACTAATAATAACTCGTAATTAAATGATAATTTAAAACTATTTTATGTTATTAATGTATAATCATTAAACTTAAAACAAATTCAACAGCCAAACAGCTGCTAAACATGTTGGTTATATTCCTTTGTCTATTTTTGGTCATGGTTTTTTTTTATATGTGTGATTTATATACTAATTCTGTTCGTGATGATGATAGTTTTATCGGACAAATTTTTACATATTAAAAATAAATTTCTGATTTTCTATCATAAGAAAATATGAATCATCCGATATTTTTAGTGGAAATGCGTTCATTTGTCTTATAACACTGCACACCAACTTCCAATTTTATTGGAACATAAGTGTCATTTTCCCTTCTATCAATCCCAAAATTAATGGAACCAATAAGAAAAATGTACAACTTTTATCAATAAAATAAAATGTGGATGAAATGCAAAACAGTTGTGACACAAAGGCCACACAACATCACTGTGTGGTTTAAAATAGTTTTGAAAGTTTATCTTCCTTATGCGAAAACAAACATGATAATCAAGGGTTTTGAGTTTTGTGTTATTTTGTCTCGTCAACATAAATGGATTGTATGTGACAACAAATAGTACCTACATTTTCCACGAATAATACAAAACAATTTAGATGATATTACAATATTCGATTAAAGTTGATTTAATAATATGAGGTGTTAAATATATTCTCTAGTACAAAATTCTATTAAAGTTGCTTTAATAATATGGGCTGTTAAGTGAACATTTCTCTTGGTCACACTTGAAAAGGACGTTTATGTATTATTTGTAGAAAATAAAGTCAAGTTTAGAGTTATGTGTCAAGAATTATATTCTTCTATTTTTATTTCACATGTTTTTTCGTTATATATTTTAATAAATTTTATGTTTAGATTGCCAAAATGAATAAATGGATATGACTCTATCTTTATGGTTTTCAATAAGTTTTTTGAAATAACTCATTTATACCTTCTTACAAGAAAGTAGAATTTAAGTTTAATTAATTCTGATAAATTTTTTTTAAATTGAAGTTTACATCCACTTATATAATATAATTTAGTTATATCTCGATAATAAATGACATGATATAGACCTAATAAACCTTATAATAAAAAACTCTAAATGACTTTAGTATCACCTTAAAAAGGTAAAATTTAACTTTAACTCTACCTTTAAAAACTGGTTTGATAAGTTAATATTTGCACCTATTTATATATTATACTTTAATCATATAAAAGGGAAGATTGCTTACACACTAATCATATTTGACCTCCTAAATATATACAAAAGACAATGACACAATTCACACAATAATACATCCTTAAATTCTTTATATAAAATATTTTGTATCTTCCATGTATATTTTGTTGATCTCGAAGATATGATAAAATTTATACGTGAACTAACTCACCTTTTAAAGAAATTATAATTATCTATCATATATTTTAAAACAACCTTTATAAAAACAATTTTATAAATCTATGACTCGAAGTGACAATAAAGAAAATTTGAATAAAAATACAACCAAAATGTAAAAGTGGATTTTTTTAAAGAAGTGACAACAAATAATATTTGAATAAAAATACCAAATTGTAAAAGTAAATTTCATAAAGATATATAAAAGATTATAGTTTCTAACTTTTGCTTGTAGATACATACTTGTGATCCATATTGAGTTTTTGTTTTAGAATATAAGTCTTTTATTTAAAATTAATTAAATCTTATCGCAATATAAAATTACTCTTACAACATAAAATAAATTAGGTTTTATTTTAGTGTTTATTTCTCAAACAAGATAATACATAGTTTAGTATATTAATTATTTAACAACTTTATCTATATCTATAAAACCTTATTTAATTGATAAAGAAAACTCCACTTACAATTATTAATTAAATATTTTATATTTAAAAAATAAGGTGACAATTTGTTTTCAACAAAATACTGAGAGTACTTAAAGGGAAAATAAAATCATTCAAAATTAATTAGTAATGAAAACTTATAATATTTTTTTTTTATAAAAGAGAGAAATGATAACAAAATTAAGAAATAATTAAAGTGTGTTAAAAAAATTCAATTACATATATTCAATCTTTATATATATATATATATGTATATCATAACTTAATTAATTTATTTTTAAATAAATATTAGTAAATGATTAAGATTAAGTTAGAAAAAAAAAGTATGTTACCAGTTCTTTCATTATAGAATTTCTGGAAATTTTATTTATATTAAAAAAAACGGACAGATTAGATTGTAAAGAAAACAAACGCCGTTAGGGAGAAGTTAAAAAATAAGAGGAAGATGAAATGACATTTAGGCTATATTTTAAGAAGTTCACACTAAAAAACTGAAATTAGATATAGACAAAATTCCTATGTAATAAGTTCATTACTTTATTATTTTTATATTTTATTTTTATTATTATTATTATTATATCTATTTCTTCAGATATCTTTTTATTATTGTTTTAATTAGTTTTATTAATATTATCGAAAATACACACTAGTTAAGATTCTAACCAAGTCACACATGTATTAATAGAATTTAATTTATCACGAAATCAGATTAAGTAATATGATTATTAAGCATTCTTATTGTTATTATTATTATTATTATTAATAAAAACATATAATAATATTATTAATGTTAATACTAATAATAATAATAATATTTATAATAATAATAATGTTAATAAAAATAATGATATAATAATATTAATATATATTAACAATATTAATAATAATAAGAATGTAAATATTTGTATACGAATTTATATACAGATTAAATTTGTATAGAATATCTGGATACAAATTTGTATGTAACTTAATATGTAATGCTGATTTATATTATATAAGGATTTACATACATATTAAATTCATATATAATATCTGGATAAAAATTTATATGTAATTTAGTATGTAATGCTGATATTTAATATGAATTATATTATATAAAAATATGGATTAAATTTGTATGTAATATCTTAAATGTAAATTTGTATATAAAAATCTATAATGTCTATTTTATATATGAATTTGAATTTATAGATAATTCTGTATGTAATACTGATTTTATATATGAATACAAATATAAATATAAAATTTCGTATGTAATATAAATTTTATATACAGATTTTTATCTATATATAATTTCTGTAAATAATTTAAGAATTAGATTATAAACAAACTAATTTATTAAAAAAATTGTATAACTTCTCTGTATTCTTATTTCCGATCTTATTTTGCATAAATTAATTTAAATTAAAGAATTTTTTATTCTTTATGGAAATAATTATGAAGAAGTTTGCTAAAATAATATTTTTAATCTTAACATAACAAAACAACTTTCTCCGCTATATAGGGTAACATATTAGCTAATTTCACTGGATAGACCATTTGTTAATTCAATTTTTGTCATAAGTAATATCATGATTTATTATATTGGAATATTTTTAACATTAATTAATTTATGCGTTTACAGTGTATGTATATAATTAATTTTAAGATTAGTTTTAAATTATAAATTAATTTTTTTAAGTTTGTTCTGTATTTTCTAAATCTAATAATTAAAAATGGGATACTTCCTACAGTAACATAATAATAATAATAATAATAATAATAATAATAATAATTAGATTAACGTACACTGTGTCCACACGATAGTTACCAAAACAGATCCTTTTTGTATGAAACAAAGTAGGTGAGGTGATAAAGGAAAATTAAAAGTTGAGAAAAAGGAAACATTAAAGAAGAAAATCGTGATGCCGTTTCTAACTTTTATATTAATTTTCCCGAATCTGAACCTTTGAAAAGTCTTCTCTCTCACTCTCTCACTATCACACACTCTCTCTCTCTCTCTCTCTCCTATTCTAAATATAGCGCACACAATTTGACTATCTCTATTTATATACACACAACACTCTCGTCTCCATCTCAAAGTCTTCACATTCTTCTCGCTAAGGCGTGTGCCGAACCTAAACGCAGCGTTTCAACGCCCACCCTAGCCATGTCGCTGCAAACCTGTTCGGCGGAACTAGCCCAACATTTTGGGCCAAACACAACCGACGCCAACGCTGCGGCCACGCTAATCTGCGACCAGTTCGCCGCCGTGGGTAGGAATTTCACCGACACAGGCTACGCCATCGACAGCACCTACCTCCTCTTCTCCGCCTACCTCGTGTTCTCGATGCAGCTTGGCTTCGCCATGCTCTGCGCGGGCTCAGTCCGTGCGAAAAACACCATGAACATCATGCTCACCAACGTGCTCGACGCCGCCGCCGGCGGCATCTTCTACTACCTCTTCGGCTTCGCCTTCGCCTTCGGCTCCCCCTCCAACGGCTTCATCGGGAAACACTTCTTCGGCCTCACAGACATCCACTCCCAGAATTTAGACTACAGCAACTTCCTTTACCAGTGGGCCTTCGCCATCGCCGCCGCCGGCATCACCAGCGGCTCCATCGCCGAGCGAACGCAGTTCGTCGCGTACCTTATATACTCTTCCTTCCTCACCGGCTTCGTCTACCCGGTAGTCTCTCACTGGTTCTGGGCCCCTGACGGATGGGCATCGGCGTTCAACCTAGACAATCTTTTATTCCACACCGGCGTAATCGACTTCGCCGGCTCCGGCGTCGTCCATATGGTCGGCGGCGTGGCGGGGCTCTGGGGCGCTCTCATCGAGGGTCCCCGAATCGGTCGGTTCGATCACGCGGGACGCGCGGTGGCCTTACGTGGCCACAGCGCCTCGTTAGTCGTGCTCGGAACCTTCATGCTGTGGTTCGGTTGGTACGGTTTTAACCCTGGTTCGTTCAACAAAATCTTGGTGCCTTATGCCTCAGGGAGTAAGTATGGTCAATGGAGCGCGGTTGGGAGAACCGCGGTTACCACAACTCTAGCAGGGTCAACGGCTGCGTTGACCACGCTCTTCGGGAAACGGTTGCTGTCTGGTCACTGGAACGTCACCGATGTCTGCAACGGTTTGTTGGGAGGGTTCGCCGCCATCACGGCCGGTTGTGCGGTGGTTGAGCCGTGGGCGGCTATCGTGTGTGGTTTTGTGGCGTCCGTTGTTTTGATTGCGTGTAACAAACTGGCGGAGAGGGTTAGGTTTGACGACCCGTTGGAGGCGGCGCAGTTGCATGGAGGGTGTGGCGCGTGGGGGGTGATTTTCACGGCGCTGTTCGCGAAGAGGGAGTACGTGTTCGAGGCTTATGGGGGAGATGCGTCGCGGCCGCACGGGTTGTTTATGGGGGGCGGAGGGAAGTTGTTGGCGGCGCACGTGATTCAGATTTTGGTTATTGTCGGGTGGGTTAGCGCCACCATGGGTCCTCTCTTCTGGGGGCTGAACAAATTGAAGCTGTTGAGGATTTCCTCGGAGGATGAACTGGCGGGTATGGATCTGACCCGGCATGGAGGGTTTGCCTATGCGTACGAGGATGATGAACACAAGCATGGGATTCAGTTGAGGAAGGTTGAACCCAACGGTTCTACTCCCACCACTGATGAGTGATTACGATGAAGATTATGGTAGGTTCTGTTTTTAGATTTCGTCGTTTTTGTTGGGTTGTTGTAGATTTTTCGTTCTAGGTGGTAATTCTTGTTAATGGTCCCACATTGATCTCGAACTGAAAAGATTCCAGGGAAAGATGCGTACGGGTCTGTGTTCGGGTTGGTCTTCAGTATCCTTGCTGGTCCTCGACCTGACAAACTTGTATAAATATTTTATTTTATTTATGGCTTTTATAATCTATTTTACTGTTTTTTATATGTCAAAAAATATGTTTTTTATTCTCTTAATCGTTTGGATGCAAAATTTCTAACCACTTTCACGGATCCAATTTTCATTTGCGATTTTGGGACTACTTTTATATGCTCAACTGTAGTTTTTTATTTATGATGACGATTCTTTCAATCTTATATATTAATATAAATATATTTAGTGTATGGTTTTTGTAATATTATAGTATGTGATTTTTTATGTAGAGGAAATTAATTTTCGCATTTAATAAATAACTAGTTGTTTGCATTTAATTTTCACATTTAACAAAGGGAGGGGGTTTTTATTTGTTGATGAGTTTTGAAACGTGCATCTGGGGTATATGTTGGAATGAAGTAATGTACTAAAGGAAAACACATAAAATTAATAAATTTAATTAAATATAATATCTGTGTTATTATTTTCTATATTTAATATGTGTAGTTTATAATTGGAATGAAAACAAGAGGAATAATAAAAACTAAAAATTTATATAAAAGATATAAAAAAGTTATTGTCATGGAATAGTTAAAACTTGTATAATCACGTGGATGAATAGCTCATATTTTTTTTCTTTTTCTGTACACTGTATACTTAAAATAATTATTCGATTCAAAATATTATACTTTTAAAATATAATTAAAAATAAATAAATTATGCCACAAATTAAGAAATTTCATTTATATAGTTACATATGATTGATACATTTTTGGCATAGTGGCCACTTTCTTTGACCATGACCGTTGTGTTCACACCGTAACGTCTCACATACTAACAAATTTATTTGACAATTACCATTATCTTTACGCTACGTGTAACATATAAGAAGATCCTTAAAAGCTTGTATCAAAACATAAATAGCAATTATATTTAATGTGGTTTTTACTTTTTGATGAATTTCGAAACATACACACGCAGTGTGAGTTCGTTTCAATATTAGCAACATCGATTTTCAACAAAATTAATTTTGTAAAATTATTTTCATTTAAAATTAATTTTGGACTAATATAATTTATTGTTATTTGAGATTATAATTTCAGATTATCTAAAGTTGCTTGAACATAAAATCAATTTTAAACTTAAAAATAATTCTTTAACGGTGTTTGTGTCATCTGGTCTTTCGTGATATTTATTTAGGAAGATTGAGCCGAACGCGTCTTCCACCTCCATCACACAGATGCATGACGATTATTTACGATTTTTTTGTTTGTCTCTTATAGGTTTTTTTAGTAGACTTTTCTGTGTCTGTACTATGGGTATCGTAATTTTTATTGGTCGTGCTGCTAAGAGGAAGATTCTGATATGTATAAAAGAAAAAAGAGATTCTCTTAAAAGGTTTACGTTACTGTACTTGGTTCTCCACATGACCGGGGAGTAAAATTATTTGATTTATGGGGTATGTTTTGGTAGTTTTCTAAATTTAGTCACTTAACTATTGGTATCTCTACACAATTTATAAAGCAAAAAAAAAAATATAAATTTAAAATAATTTTATATTTAAATACTATTCTATAACTTGAAATACTCATAAAATTATATACATAAACTATTTAAGAGAAAAGATATAATTCTTCAAACTTCAAAGACGAACTGAAGAGTTGACTAGTTCTTCAAAAAATAAACAAATAAAGAAGATTTCGTATATACAGCCAAATTAAACATACTATCTAGGATCTTGTCATCAATTCTCAATTTTGGTTTCATAAGTAAAAGATCATCACATTGATTCCTATATATAAACGTTATTAATTTAGTATATCTTATCGTTTACTTCTTTTATGTGTTATTAATTTAATTTTATATTATTTATTTGGTTATTGCATATAAGAGTTAACCTTGAATGTAAAACATTAAAGACTAAATCAACATTATTTGGTTGTACAGGAATCTATTTTTGATAAAGTTCAAGGTACAGGGACCACTGAGATCTGTGTATTTAACTTTCTTTTTTTAAGAGTTTGTGACTTTAATTAATTGTAAATTGCCATCATGACATGGGTATGTGAATATATGGAAGTAAGATCAAAATTTTCTTAATGGAGGTTTATTTTTACCTTTTGGTAAGGGTGATACAATAAATTTAAATTCTAGAGTTTAGGAATTTTTTTCACTTAATCCTTTAGTCTACAATTTTTTTTTATTCAGTATCATATTGGTCTACTAAAACAAAATAAGGTATACTATCATTATAGTAAAAATAAGTTGAAATTTTGATTCACGCTACTAAATGATGGACAGATCCACCAATTTTTTTAATATATTTTTAAAATTTGTTTATATATATTAAATAAATTTAATTGTATAATTATTTTCCAAACCCAAAACACCAAACTAACACCAAATTTTGAGATTCAGGTACTTTTCACGTAATGTGTGGCTATATAGAAACAGTATTTCGTGGAAGCAAAATAGTAGCTGTAAATGGCCATGTGGTTACGTGGTACTGTTGTCTGTCATCTTCCATGGTTTTTGTTTGAACATGAAAACTAGTTTTTGGGAATTAACATACAAGAATAAAGTTGCTATCATTTCCAAAAGTGTTGTGGCTTCATTTCAACACGCAAAAATGTTTGATGCCAAACAATGCTGATTAAAAGGTTTCGAGGTAATTAATGAAGAGGGCTCTTTCAGCATGCAAGTTTACCAATATTGATTACGAGTTTGAAATGAAAGCCACTTGTTCTGAAAACCTTTCACATTCCAATGGAAGTTTTGGTAAAGGCATCACATCACAATAGTTTCTTATTCGACCACCCATCTCAACTGTAACCAACCACTATCTTTCACTCAGTTTCATACATACATTCTTCTCTTATTTATTACACATGTCATATGTAATTAATATTTTTTTTATATTTTTTATTTAAATATGTCTTGATTTCCTGTAAATATGATTTTACCTATATGTTTTTAGTGATTACAAAAAAATATTCATTAGTTTTAAATTTAAAAAAAAATCCAACTAATTTAAAGCTAAAATAAAGTATATTAATTAATATAATTAAGATAACAAAAATATTTCAAATTAAGATAATTAAATTTTTAAAATTGTTACATTTGACGCAGACTTATACTAATCATCCTTAAAATTATGTTAAATGACACAAACATTTCTCATTTTGAAAACTTTTATGGTCACCTTTCTTATAGGAATATGCATCGTAATAAACACTTAAAAGAAGTTAATACAATATTGTTAATCAATTAATAAAGATAAATATAAGACAGAAAGAAAAATATATTGTGCAATTTTACAAAACTTTTATAATGATTAATATAACATGCTCATGATTTTTGTATATAATAATTTAGGATTAAATAATAAGTAAAACAGTCCACTCCATCTGCAATTAACTTCATTAGACTAACGTGTGTGTATATATTGTTTTTACACAAAGTTCGGAGACTTTCAGAGTTTCCTTCTTACATAATCAGAACAGTCTAAGTCCGTTCTGTAGGGATGTTCTTGGTCTGGGTCTTTATCCTGGAAGTGTTCGTCTCTATCCGTCAAGTTCTCGCCTATGTCCGTCAAGTGTCCGCCCAAGCCACGACAGGAGATGTACCTGTGAAGACACTCCAACACTCAAGTAAGTATTCGGTTATCGAAGTTAAGTGAGTTCTTGTTCAATAATGCGTACTTTTTGGCTTTTGTTATCCACTTATTTATAGGATTCAAAGTTGACTTAAATTTTACGTTGTCAGTTTTTGTAGACTGTCTTGACAAAGATTGCTTGCACACTTAGACTATCAATTTTGTCTTTGATAGAAAAATTGTCAGATTATAACAACAAGTAGTTTGTGATGAGCTGTGATTATATATAAGTATAATGAATATTTGCATTCATTAATAAGTCATTTGTTGTTGAGTCTTTCACCTTTTAATCATAGTGTATAATGTATATAATCTTATGATTCTAATGCTTTTTTGAATCTTCCCTAAATTTATATCTTCATACCCTACACGGAATACAGTTGGGCTTTTTAAGCACAGAAGAAGGATGTATCTTCGGGAAAGAAAATACATGGTTCATAACTTTGAATATACTATGCACGTTATTATTGAAAAGGCTCTTTTTTTATGAAGTACTAGGCTAGATCACGTGCAAGACTTGGTTAGGTACGACACTCGGTGCTTATTAAAAAGTCTTTTTCTATTGAATGAAAGGAGCGCCTATTAAAAATAGCAGATCATGCTCCCCCTAAAAGCTAAAGTGAAGCATTTAACAAGGCCTTCTTGGGCAATGATGATAAATTAGTAGTTTAAGTTTTGAGTCTGTCGCTAATCTAATTTTTTTAAATCCAAATCAGAATATTTTACTCTTTGATAAGATGTGTATTCATATAAACCTTCATTGTTTTTGGATCAAAATTGTGAATCATTAAATTATGGGATGAGTTTAGTCAGAGATATTTATTAAGTCAGGTCCCAATAATCCAATTCAACTTAATTTCTCTTAATTAAACTGAATTAAGTTTCATTTATGGTTAAGTTAAATCAGAACAATTCAAATTAATATATTCTTTTGTACAAGTTGGGTGATGATGAGTTTAGTACAAATGTGTGAGATCTAAATCTAAATGGAAATCTCACTCTTATATTTGTGTTGTGTTAGAGACTAAAAAAAGTTGTAAATGTGATATGTTTTTCTTTCAATGTATTGAATTAATTTGAATAAACTTGTCTTAGTTTGCTTGAAATCTTAAATTAATTTTTATAATATTTAATATCACTTTTTGTCCTTATATAAAAGGTAAAAAATCATTTTTGTCCTTCACTTTTTAATTTGTTCAATATGATCAAAGTTTTTCAAAAAATAACTCAATGTGGTCATTTTATTAAATTATGTTTGACATTGATAGATGAGTTATGACTTGACACAAATAATGGTATACTTGAAATTGATTTAAAACATTTCATACAATAGCAAGATGGTTAAGGTAAGATTTGTTCATTGTACATAATTTGTTAGTTTCACATGAAATTTCATATGTAATGTTTTGTATGCTAAGTCATCATTCACTCAACATGGTTAATGATAAATCTAACCAAATAGACCATATTAAGTAGTTTTAAAAAATATTGAGACCGCATTGAATTAATTAAAAAATGAGAGTCAAAATTAATTTTTACCCTTTTATATAGGGAGCAAAAATGTAAGTAAAAAGTATATCACGTCAAAGAATGTGGAATCATATTTATAGGATAGATATATTTGACATGAGAGAATTAAGAAATAGATAAAGATAGTCCTTCTGATTTAATAATGATGAAGTTTTTTATTGTAAAGCCTGAAAGTCGAACCTATTAAACTCCAATGAAAAATATGTGATGGAAGTTGAAAAAAATTGAAGAATTAAAAAATTAAAGTAGTACTTCAAAATTTTTAATAGAAAACAAACTTCTTAAAGATTATTTTTAAAATAAGAAGAGATAATTTTCTTTTACGATAAAAAAAACAACTTGGAAGAACAATATTAGTTATCATGAAATTCAAAGGTGATTAAATATATAATAATATATAAAAAGGTTATTTATAGCTTTATTAGTTTCTCATGTCCTATATCTGAAATAAAGTTTGCATAATAAGTTCCATGAAGTATTTGTTTTTAAAAAAATTAAGATAAGTTATAAGTTCTAATAATTTTTTTAAGTATTTATGATAACTTATAGATTCATATATATATTCTTAATGTTTTTTATATTTTTTTTATATAACCATATTTGATGTTTGTATATCTTGTAAGCCTACCTGATAATAGTATTTTGTGTTGTTTATAAATATATTTGACATGAAAAGTAACCCAGTTTTATATCACCTGCCTTCGTATTTGTTTTATTTTATAACATCTAGAAACGAATTAACATATATAATAAATAGAAATTTCAGATTGTTTTTATGTTACTTATATAGTAATCATTATACTTGAAATAAAATATAACTAATCTTGAAATTCAATCAAACACTCCGGCAAATTTGTATGTTATAAATAGAATAGGTTAAAGTAAATTATTCTAGATGCATAAAAAGTAAAAGTAAACTGATCTTTCCATTATTGGTAAAATTTTCTAACAAAATGGCAAATAGTTGAAAATGCACCAAACCTATGTTGAATGAGGCTTTTATTGTTTGTACCTAAGACTTAGTATGAAAGCCATATCTAATTAACCAATCATAGTTGTCTTATGTTATCAATATTTCAACTCCATGAAGAATGAAAAGAGACACCTTGCAACTCTTTATCAAGGCATATGAGTTCTCTAGTTTGAATGGAAGTAGATATACCACTCTAGAGAATCTTAGCCGTTCATTAATATTTTAATTTTATTACAAATTAAAATTCAAAAGTTGATTACCTTGATTTTCCAGTGCAGAAAATCCTATCCCTAGTTGGAGTGGAGTTGCCTAACTTGACCCGAAATAGGTTATATAGTCTTGTAGATGTGATGTGACTTTAGTATCTGATCAGCACAATACGTAGAAATAAGATTTTGTTTAAATTATTACATTTAATATTATTTATCATCTAATGTATGTTGTTCTATTTTACCTAAAAAAATAATTCGAATATAAATAAAAATTATTTTATTTAAATATAAGTAAAACTTATTTCACATTATATTATTCTATAACATCTTTCATTTAATCGTAATTTTACTTTTTCTTTTTATTCATTGATAAAGGGATATTTTTTAAAAAAATATTGTTTCCAACGAAGGAAACATAACAAGTCAAGAAAAAAACATTAAAAAATGTTAAATTATAAAAAAATAACTCTTCGTTTGGAAACTTTCTCTTTTTATTAGACCGAATTAATGTAGAACGAGTTAAGCAAGAAAGTCAAGTATTTAAAATAATTGATTATGATAGATGAAAAATACATAATCAATTATGTTTATAAATCTTTTACTATTATTTGTATTTATATACTAAAATTTTATAATAATTATATCCTTAATATCTTATGATATTATATATGAAATATAAAGCTATCAACTTTTTCTAATATAAAAATATAATAAAATGAATAACTAAAATAGTAAATAAAATAAATTAATTTTAATTTTATTTATTTATTTAGATTTTATAATAATTTTTATTTCAATTTAAAATTTAATTAGACTCAGTTTTGTGTTTTAAAATTTTTATATTAAATTATTTTTAAAAATATTTTTACAAATTACTTTTTTAACATATATGAAAAATCATTCTATTACATCAATCCCTATTACAAACTTTCTACTTATTTTCAAAAAAACTTTACTTCTTAACTGTTTTTTTCCCTTCCTTTTTAACTTTCTCTTTAATTACTTTCATAATGTAAATCTAATTTTTTTCTTAGTTTAAAAATACTATTTTATTAATTCATAAAAAATATAAAATAATAATTTAGTCCTTGCAACAATTTTGTTTATATACATGTTTCTTTAAGGATTAGGTTTTTTATGTTTTAATTTGTATGTGTGAAAATATTAAGTATATGTGAATTAAAACTTTAACCAAAATAAAAATTTATATTAGGAAAATTTTATAATTGTTTAATATATGTTTTATATTGGGTGTTTATAGTAATCAAAGGATGTTACTCACAAAGCCTCAGTTACCTTTCTTCTGCACCTCCATTAAAATAAAGATGCATTTCAACCAGGGGTCCTTATTCCTTGTGAATGAATGCTAGTGTGAAAGATTGAAATCTGGGTGAGTAAATGTTAAATTATTTTAATTAAAATATTAATTAATTACTTTATATAATAAAAATTAATTTGATATTATTTAAAAATAATTTAATTAATATAATTTCTAATTATTAAATAATATTTCAAATTTGTTATTATTAATTTAAATTTATGTTTAAATAAAATTAAAATATTAAACAGTTACTTTAAGATAGTAAATTTTAAATTAATATTAACTATTTCAATGTTATACTAAAATTAATAAATTAGTAAATATATTGCTATTAATTTAAAATCTGTTATAAATCTACAATTCATATAAAGATAATTAGTTTATAATTTTACAAAATTTAGTTACTTCAAAATCAATATCTAAATTTGAATAATAGTGACTAAAATTTTAAATCTCTATGATAATTATAAATTAAAAAATTAGTTTTTTATTAATAAAAAATAATTTTTAAAATAAATTAAAAAAAATTTCTAATGACATTTTAATGAAGGAATAAAAAGTTACATTTAAATGATTTAAAATCACTATTCACTAAAACATAGTGTCTAATTATACCAATGATAGAAACTATTTATATATTAATAATTTTAATTTATAAAATAATATTTAACTTAATTAATATGATGATTAATTATTTATAATATTTAAATTAATTGATATTTAATGATTTTTTTACTGTAATATTATATTATATTAAGCATATGCTTAGTCAACGTAGGCGGCGGCAACGGACTCATTGTCCATGATTCAATAGTTGAAAAAATAGGTCAGACATGAAGCAACTTTCCGTCACAAAACCAACCAATAACAACGATAAGTTTAATAATATAATAGAAAGTAAAAGCATGGATGGATTTATCTTTTTGATTGATATAAACATACAAAGTACAAGCATAAATAAGATATATATCTATTGTTCCCAAAGTAGTTTTGTAATTAATTATAGAGATACAATTATGTGTGCAATCTTGTAGGTTAAAAATTATTTGCAAATATATATATGTTATTTGAAAGTATTTAATTTTTTAATTAATTAATAAAAATATAAAAATCCATATAAAATACACATCCAATCAAATATTTTGGTTTAAAAAATTAATTTTTATTGACTAAAAAAATAATATTTCATTTGGACTATTAATTAATATTTTTATTTGGATTATTAGTCAATTTAAAAATTTTGAAAATTGAAGAAAACATGAGGTGATTTAACCTTTTAGCAATTAAGTGCAATTAATCAGTTTAATTAAACAAAAAATTACCACCTAACTAATAACTGAATGGTCAATAAATATTGATTTTGATATATAAATTTATAATTAATTATTTTCATATTGATATGGATGAGTGATATCTAATATAACTATTAATTTTCAAAATATTATATGTGTGGTAGTTCATCACATTAATGTTAAATAGTTGGATAAAAGATTATCAAAAGTAAAAGAAAAAAAAATTAGAAGTGTATCCTACCCATACCAATTACAAGTGTATAAATTGTTTTATCTTCCTTAAAATGCATTATAAGACATTTAATATATGATAATATTTTTGCTCTAACCAAAATTTAAGCGAATTCAATATATAATCATATTTTTTAATAAAAAATAATATAATTGTTTATTTGGCTTAATTAAAATTATTTAATTGAACTTAGAGTATTTTATAAAAATAAAATAAAGTTGGGTTGATAGAGAAAAAGTTAGTAGTAAATCGGTTTTAGTTTTAAGGCAATTGCTTACTACCTTCCCTCACGCGCTTCCGGCATTTTCTCATATTTTTTAAATCCAATCCAAGAATGTACAAATGGCTTTCAGAATTAATATTTCAGAATAAATTTTAGAGATACAAAAATGACTTCTGTAATTAACATTTTGAAATGAATTGTAAAAATAACTTCTGAAATTGATAAATAAATTTTGAATGTGTAAAGTTAATATTCCAATTTGATTTTTCAGAATAACTTTTGAGCACGCAATCAAATACTTCTTCCATTCCATCAAATTTTCAAAATCTCAATGTTGCCTTAGACTCTAATTCAGAGGTGTAGAGTGAGTTTTGGAATGGGTATTCTGGAACGAATTTTTTAAAAGTCAAAAAAAGCATTTAGAAAAGAATTTTTTAAAAGTCAATGAAAGATGACAATTTCATTTGCCCTAAATCACCTTAGATCATCTTCCCAACAACACCAAACATAAACCTTACCAAAATCCAACCCTAAATCAAATTCAAATCAAACTAAAATAAATTTTCGTAACAAATGGAGCAAATGGAATAAGAACTCATTTATAAACACAAGGACCCTGCTATACCTCCAACAACTGATTACCACCCGACGAATCCAGCGAGTGTCAAAAATGAGAATTCCTTTTATATATATATATATATATATATATATATATCCAGATAAGTACTTATGTCTTTAGATGCATTTTTTCTTGTTTTGGAAGCTATTTTGGCACAAATGGTAGTTCAAAGTTGACTTAAATTCACAATTATGAATCAATTTATACACTTACACAATTTTTACAACACTTTGTTATTATATTTTACAAAGTAGTAGAGCAATTTTCTTTGAAACTTTAATTTTTTTTATCTTCTTGATCATGAATCTTGTGACTGGATGATTTGTATTATGTTCTTTGTTGAGAATGTGATTGATTAAGAATGATATCTAAGATTGAGAAGGGATACTTTTCAATTTCTTCCATTATGTGCAAGTTGTCCAAAGCAGGAGTTGAGGTTTCAAAGCTTTGGTTTTCTTTAGGGCCTAAAGTGGGTTCTTCAGAGGCTTCTTAATCAGACTTGTTATGAGGATATGAGAAAGTAGATTGGATTTCAGTTTTGAAATTTTCATCTCCATCATTAACATTTTCTTGTTATTTTTCCATGGATTGTTTTTCAGTTTGATCGAACAATAGAAAGAATTTGAGGATGAATATGGATAAATCTACTAATGTTTAAACGTTCCATCATGAGCAGAACTTTCAATGACACAAGTGTTAAACTAATGCGTGATTCAATACGACTCTGCAAGTATCAGCAAAAAATGTTAAAAGTACAACAGCATTCGGGTCAGCAGATCTTTTGAAAATGGGAGTAAATAATTTATACAATACAGCACAAGAGATGAAAAGGGATTCCTCAGCAGGTTGCAGCAGTTAAGTGCATCATGGCTGGTATAGTAGCATCCTCTTCTCATTTCTATGGCACCATTGTTGAAATCTCACATCTCACACTTCCCAACTTTCTATTAGCCTTGTGCCCGTTTTCCTTGAGCCAAACTCACACGCATAGCCCGTCCTTCTAGTTCCTGAGGTGCACAATTTAAGTAGACTCAATAAGCAAAATAACATTGATCTTTTGTATCTTATGCACCAAGTTCATATGTTAAGAGAGAAAGCAAAATCTTTACATTGCACAGTAAATAATTTTACATTATGAGTCAATCACAAGCCAACCTACACAATGAGTTTGGTAACTTTCATAATAACTATCTTGAAAGTCTTACTAATGATGGCTTGTGTTTGAATGACCTTGTAAAACTGTTTTACAGGTTTTACAAAGTGAGTGCATGACCACATAACTCTAACTTTAAAAGTCTTTAGATAGACCCTCTTAATATGCTTTCAGTTACTTAAAAGAAAAAGCATTAAATGTCTTTCTGTATTGATCTTACTTCTGTTATGTGAATTACAAGACAAAATTTCAAGTCTGATTGAAAAACAGCACTAAAATCATCTAAAGAACTGTGTCTATAGAAAAGCCATAAAATAGTTCTCAGTTTACAAATGCAGAACCAGTGCAAGAGTGAAGAAACGGGGAGTAAAATACCACATCATTCAAGGCTTCAAGGGCAGATTCCATCTCTGCTTTTGTTGAAAAGCAAACAAAGCCATAGCCACGTGACCTTCCAGTTTCTCCATCATATAAGACCCTAGCTCCAACCACTGTTCCATATTCTTGAAAGGCTTGCGTCAAAATCTCATTAGTTACTGACCATGACAGATTCCCAACAAAGAGCTTATGTTCAGTTTCAGGGTACAAGGGTTCTTTTGGTTTTGGTTTGTTAGAGAAGTTCACCCTCAAGGTTCTGCCCAGGTATTCCTGAGAAGTTACATTCACAAAATTCAGCACGCAAAAGGGTATGACCAGAACAAACCAATTGAACATAGCAATTGAGCTAACGCTGGAGAGAGGAAAGAGCAGTAATCCTTACTTTTCCGTCAAGATTTTCTATCACTGTATTGCAGTCTTCAATGCAACTCATCGTCACAAATGCAAAGCCTCTACTTTTTCCAGTGTCCCTGTCGTAAAGAACCTAAATATATATGTATATATATAAACCATCATCATTACTGAAATGTGACATGCAAGTTGGATCAATGAGTAACAAGTTTGAGGGATGTATGCTAGCAAAGAATTGCTCTATGAAGTGATAACATGCAACCAATTATGGAGGATTCTCATTTGGCTTTTCTTCTTTTACATCACTAACTAAATAATAAGGCTAACAATTTTGATTTCTCTTGCTCTTGCAAATATCTTATCCATAAAAATGATCAAAACTTCAGTTCAAAAACACCCTGCCCGAGTTGCAAATTTAGTTGCATGATTACATGTTTCAATTATCATTATTATGCACATGCAACACATTATAAGGAGGGAGTGTAAAATTGATTAATAGATAAGGAGAATGAGACTGGTGAGACAATTAATTATTCAGAAACTGAAAATATCCACCACATGAAGGAAAATCAAGACAGAAAACTGTGAAGGCTTATCTAGAGAATATACATATTAAAATAAACAATACATTAACACATCAAGCTTATGCTAATCTACCATTTTTATAGCGTTGATCTTAAATAAATTAAAAACAATTAGAGAATATTTATTACAAATGAAAAACTTGTCCTTCTCTTTCGGTCCTAAACCTAACTCCAAAACATACCCTTATAAAACATCGAAGTCATATGTAATTACAAATCAAACTCAAATTAAATAGTCAACTGAAGCAAATGGAGAACAAGCATTGTTCAGAATTCAAAGATTTTCAGAAAAAGTTACTGCTGTTTGACCCTGACACATACTGTGAAAGCCTCACCCCTCATCTCTCAATCAAATTCCTTCCTATATACTAATTCAGAATAGATACTAGCACTATTGGTCACACACATATCAGAGACCCCTACACATAGCTGAACTAAAATGAATGCAGCCATATGTTCATAAATCAGGGGAGTACAACTTCAAATCAAGATGAATTTAATGAATAGTAATTTAAATCAAAGAAATTTATAAATTTATTTCCAGTAAGCTGCAGAATTTGCTCAGGCATATAAAGTTCTAAAACTACAAGAACGAGTATATAGTTTATGACCTCTTTACTCTATCTTGCAATCATAGTGTAAATTTGTCGACTTATACAACAGATATCGTTAAAATTAAAGCAATATTGATACCCTATTGGTTGATTGTGTTAAAATTATTACCTTGACAATGTATAGAAATTAAAAATCAATGAATTGCATAAATAAATACCTCAATTAGTTCTGCACTACCATAATCCTGAATTAGCCCTGCAAGTTTGGAACTATCAACACTATAAGGCAAATTCCCAAAGTAAAGTTTGGTGCTTGCAAAGGATTCATCTGGGTCTTGTTCTGCCACCACTTCCCCTTCACTCTCCTCCACGTTCTGTTCTTCAACCAAACCATCATCGTCCACAACAACCACCTCTTCTTGTGCAACAGCAGCAGAAATTCTAGGCCCCCACAACCTATGCGATGTGGTACCTCCGATGGACAAAGGTTCCACCAAGTGTGACACAGGTGCAAACATGCGGTTTGACGGCATTGCTGTCATAAGGGGATCCATCATGGAGCAGTGCTTGGAACGAAGACATTTGACGCTGTTAATGGAAGAAGAAAACAAGGAAGCTATGCCTGCAGCAGTAGCAGCCATGTTGTGATGATGCAACTGAAAAATGTTACATTAAAAGATGATTATTTGAGTGTTTATGACATGAGGAGAGAGAAAAGATGGATGGTGTTTCTAGTGTGCTTATGCTTGCGTGGCATGATTGTGTCCACTGTCTAGTGTTGTTGGTAAGAATGGATATGTGAAGATAAGATGAATTCATGTCCAATAGCCTATGCCCAGATGTATTTTTCTTTGTATAACATCGAATGTGTATAACTTGGTTATATGCCTCTCGTTTTAACTACTATATTTTGACTTTTGCTTGGATTTTCATTTTACAGTTTCCCAGACGTAACTTATCCATTTGTCTTATTTTTTTATTCTGCTATATTCATCTGTTAAATATATGGCAAAAAGCTTCGATATTGTTGTTGTGTGGAATTAGAGAAAACTATAAATATTTGTATTTTTAGTTTATTTGTTTTAAGGTCCGTGCGAGGACTTTCTCAATCACTATGCTTCAAATTAAATTCTAAATCACTTTTACTTAATCAGGTTTATTAATAATTATTTTTATTAGATTAGACTTATTAATATATGTTCTTATCCACTTTTCACCTATGATACATTTACATACGCATATCATTCCAATTATTACGACTTTTAGAATTGAATTCACCATTATATTTACTTAATAGCTTGATCAATTGAATGAAGCATAAAGAGTGCATTTACAAAAATTGCATATGTTTTTCTGTTGCTCCGCATTATTTGTCAGAAGTATTAACTATTATTATTATTCTTATTATTATTATTATTATTATTATTATTATTATTATTATTATATAAGCAATTTTCTCTAACAGTGCAGCTGTGGCGGAGATAGTATGGTGCAGCGATAAAGGGTATTTTTGTATTTGCGTAAGTATAGGGAGGCAGTTAGTAATAGTGAGGTGCAAGAAGAAAGTTCGATTGAATTAATTCGTGTAAAAAAAAACCCAAAATCTAAAACCCTACAGTCACAGTTCTACCTCATTTGGTGCAGAGCCAGAGCCGATTACGGTTACTTCCGCCGTTTCTCGACGGTGGTGCGGCGGCGCTCGAAGGACGGAGGCTCCCACTCCAGCGACGTTCACATTGTTCTCTGATCAACTTCCGGCAAGGGCAACGGCGTCGTTTCCGTCGTTGCGTATACCCCTTCAAGACCCTATCAAGAACTGTTCTATCTGATGTGGCGCAGAGCCAGAGCCGGTTACGGTTACCTACGCCGTTTCTCAACGGTGGTGTGGCGGCGCTCGGAGGACGAAGGTGACTGGCTCTACTCCTCGGAGTGGTGGGGCTCCGACTCCGACGACGGTCACACAGTTCTTCGATCAACTTCCGGCAAGGGAAACGGCGTCGTTTCCGTCGTTGCGTATCACTCTTCAAGACCCGTTAGTTTCCTCCCTTTCTCAACGCTTTTGTTTCCTTTAGGTTCTGTTTGCACGAAGCAATTTATAAGTTTCCAAATGAACTTAAAATTTCAGACATTATGTGTTTATGTAAGATATTGAAGTGCTTTGACTTCATTTAATTTCATTTTACTGTGACAAATTGTTCGATTTTGTTTTAAATGTTTCGTTTTTTTAAAACATGGCTTTCAAGTTTTTTCTTTTCTTTTCAGAACCCATTTGCATTTTCTGCAAGATTTTGACGATGAAATTTTGGGTGTTTGCATGGTTTCTAGAGCAGAATGCATTGGTCAGGAATGGAAAGATGGCTGCAGAAAAGGTGTGAGGAGGTGCAACCTGGATATGGGGATGGAGGGAAACTGAGGATACTTGGATACCAATGGAGGGTGCTTCGTTTCAATGACGTTACTCGCCAGAGCACGGCAAAAGTGATGGCAACTTACCACGAAAACATGCCAGGAGTTGTCTACCTCATGCAGCAACCACGTTGTTTGGCTGTTCCATGTATATTTTCTAACCATTTAAAATGTGAATAGAAATGTGATTGTGGTGGAATTATATCTCCTAGAGTTGGTTAGTTTGGTGTTTCAACGAGTGAAGTTTTATTTGAAAATTTTATGTATGGAAATTTGAATAGCAGCTTGATTTGTAGGGATAATGTTTGTTTTTAGTTAGTGATTGCTATTATGTAATATTATAAGATTATTGAGATTTCACAATAGTTAATTTGAGCATCTTTGCTTGATTTGGGATCGATTTTGATAACAAAAATAAGCTTTTTGTTATGCTTGATCGTTGAATTCAAACAAAGAGGTCTTCTTCGGATAGCCTATTTTGTTGGGTCAAGGTCTTTGCACGTGATTGAAACCACCTATCCTCTTTTTGTATGTTCCCTTCTCTGTTTGTCCCATTAAAAATGAAAGATAATACAAAATAAAAAAATCTCCTATTTGAGGGTAGTTTCCTTGGTATTTTGTATTTGTGGAAATTTGGAGGCTCCTGCGTGCCATTTGACGACAATTGCTTTGTTGGCTGCCTAGCTAAATCTTGAGCATCTGGCTAACATTTTGCACTCTTAGATAACTTATTTTCTTTTATCACTCCTTAAAAATATTTGTTTCGTGCTCACCACTTCTTTACTTTGGACCATTTTACACTGGTTGCTACGCCATTGTGGATTTGAATTTTGATATTCCTGTTTTTGCCACGGTCATGATTATAGTATTTATTAATGAAGTTCTAGGGGTAATTTTTAGTCATGATTCTTGATTTCTAATTTTCGGAACATATCTATCCTTAATACGATTTTCAGTTCATGTTATTTTATTTGTTTAATGCCATCTTGCAGATGTGAAAAGTATGATATCAGCTGGGTTGACTACTATAGCCTCATGTAATTTTGATATCATCAGTGCAGTGCAAGGAAAGGAAAAAATGCACATTTTATGCATCGGACATGGTGGAGGAAGTTTACCACTGTTTTTGGCAAGTCAAATCCAAGGTGAAAATAGTTCTACCTTTATTGGTTTTCCTGGTTTTAACTTTTAAGTGGTAGCTTGAAACATCCATATTAAAAGTTATTGCTTTTTAGTGAAAAATGAAAAGAAAAAGAACATCTATCACGGAAATGTATCATTTTGTTTGTTGTTATTGACATAGTCATATCTTGCAATCTGAGGGATAAGGCATCGAACCTTGGACATTGTTATTGTCATTGGCAACCACCTGTAATGTCAATAGTAATAAACCAAACCAACATATTCATATGGCACCACCTCTTGTGCCCTGATTTACGTGGATACATATTTACTGGACCATCATTAATTTATTCCTTTCTCCATCCCCTTTATGCATAGTCTAGTTCTTGGTCTGGAGATGCTTAGTAACATAAAGCATGCTTACTTCGACGGCATTCTTTTTTTATGATGTAGTTTTTGGATTTGTTAATGATTTTCTCCCTTGTTCACTTGACAAATTTGTTTTTGTAATTGATCCTCATAACCTTGCTTAATTTTCTGTGCACTTTCCAGGTGCCATTGTTCATATAGTTGAAATTGATCCCCTTGTTATCTCAGCCTCAATTCGAGCTATGGGGTTCCCAGCTTGCTCACTCAAGACACAATCAGGTGACCAGGCTGTTTCGAAACCTGAAACCATTGATAAAATTATGTGGAAAGGCATACACGAAAGGATTTTCCTCTACGAAGCAGATGCTGAGGAGTTTATCGTTAATGGCACAAATATATATGATATGATCTTTGTTGATGCTTATGATGGTGATGATATATTTCCCCACAAGTTATGGGACCCAGATTCAACATTCCTTAAAGCCCTGAGTAATCGACTCCATCCCAAACATGGCACTGTTGTGGTGAACCTGCATTCTGACTCTGATGTCTTGAATCTTGATACTGTTCCATCGGAGCTTGAGCAGATTTTACCAATGGGAAGATATGTATCTCAAGTTTGCAGAGCATACAAAGATTTGCTTGTAGGAAAAGGAGGTTCTGGTCTTGCTTTTACTGTTGCAGTTCCTTGGGTGTGTAATACTTCCCTGGTTGTGTGTAGAGGTTTTGATAAAGACAGTGAGTACTTTAACAGGGACTTTGTGATTAACACCCTCATTTCCAAGTCCCTTGAACTGGAACATGTTATGGACTTGCCATTCTCATGCTTGGAATACATAAAAAGAGGTTTTATTCTTGTCTAGTTTATCACAATCTTATTGGTCGTCTACATTCAGCAAATTCTTAACCAGTCTCTGTTACTATATGAAACGTGTTCTCTACTATGATCTGGTGTCAATGGATAAACATGGTACACTGGGTTCACTTGATGAAAGGAGTTCTGGGGCAGGTTTTGGGCATGAGCCTAAGGTTAATACATTGTCATTCGGATAATGTTTAGCAGTATGTTTTTGTTGTCTATTCCTTTCTCTTTTAACAAAATTTCTTTTTCCATCAAAAGAAAAAGGACATCACTTTGGAAACTTCCAAACCAAGTGAGTCAAAGGTTTCGTAGAGTGGTTGTAGTTTTTTGCTTGGATTCCATCTGAAGCTAATGTAGTTGCAGATGTAATAATACATGAACACCAACTTAATATAGGAACCATTCCACCGTTAACTCATACCCACATGTACAAGCACTGTGACAACCATTGCTCAGAAGGAACTCGTCCGCGAATTACACATGCAAAACTTTCTCCCTCTTTCCAATTTGTTGAATACTCAAGGATACGAAATAGACTTGGCATTCAACATAGACGTAATTAAGTTCAAATGAAATTTGAGTTCTTTTCAAACTGAAAAATAAACTTTGTCCTAAATTTCATATAAAAAGAATAAATAAAAATATCTATCATGCATGATGGTTTAAATTAGTTGCTGATCTTAGCGTGACACATAAATTTAAAACCTATATAAACAATAGCACCAAAATTGAGAATGCGAGTGTTTAACTTAATTTTGAATAGCCTATAATTGGTATGTGCAAAAGGTATTCACGATTAATTTTTCTCAATCTAAATATAATTTCTTTTGGCAACGTTGTTTAGATAACTGATAATGTTTGTATAAGCAATATCACGTCATCTGTTCTAATTATAAATTTTATTAAGCAACATTACTTCACTTTTAACAACTTCTATAAGTAATTATGTTATATCGAAGATGATTTGACCAGGCTAAAAGAATATGTTTGAGTAAATAAACTAGAATAACCGGGATAATAAATTAGTTTTATGACGATGTGCTTTATATAAAATATGGATTCTAAACAGTAATGGCAATTTATGGTTTGTTGTCTAATTTCTATTTAAATAATAATCTCTTAAGTAGTGTAATTATTTTTAATTCTAACATAGTATTATTAGACTTACTTTTATATAAACCACTATCATCAATATTTTATCACATGAAACATTATATAAATAAATATTTTACATGGATTTTCGTTTTCAGAAATGTTATGAAAAAAAAGGATATGAAAATCATTAAAAGGCATATGAAAACCTTAAAAGAAAAAGGACTGTTCAAATAGTTAAAATAAACAAAGTAACACAAAATTAATAAAAGTTAAAATCGGTTGACAACGTTCAAACAAGAACAAAAGGGTTGTAGGACAGGCACTAACATGCAGTAATTTGCACCTCCTAAAAGCTTCATTGACTGCATTCAATTAAATTTTTCTTTTTACATTAATGTTCTAAAAGTGTATCCCAAAATAAGTGTTTGGTAAATAGCTATATTAAATAACTATTCAATAGCCTTTATTGTATTGATGGTTCTGTTCATGTAATGTACTTATTGAAAAGTCCTCATACATTTATTGTTTGCACTTTAACAGATCAAAAGTGTGTTTAAAAAGTAAAACTTAAAAAAAGCTTTTTGTTTTGTTTTCTGTCGAGATTGATTTTAAACTAAGTTTTTGTTATAATTTGATCCTGAAACTTAACTTGAAATGGAAGTTAAGACAAAGTTATTTATAAACGGTCTTATGCTTGACCTAACCGGAATAAGAGGGCTGCATTTATTTATTGGGCATGCCCTTTGAAAATGATCCCGTTTGTTAGATAAATTTGGCCATAAAACTTATAAAACCAAATTTTAAAAAAATATTAAAAATCACTAGTTATTTGAATAAAATTATACAAGCTCATTTAGAAATCTCTTCACTATAATGCAAAATCTGACAAAACAAAATACAATAGTTTTATGAAAAATGTTATTTATTAATTGGTGTCATTTTAAAAATCTTTTGTGATTATACGTGGAACCTTACACCATGTCAACACCATTTATCTTTCTAATATGCATCACTCCACCTTTCAAATAACATCTTTAACCTTTTTTTATTGAAGGTTTCAATAGATATAAAATTCTTTCTCAACTTAGAGATATACAAGACGTTAGTTAATGCATAAATAATGTAATCATGCATCCTTATCATCAATCATGGTAATCAGTTCATTTATCAATTATTGTTATGAAATAACTGGACAACTTCACCTTATTAACTGTAGTTGTCACTTGATCTTGATTCTCTAAATCTTGAACAATTCGTAATAGGTTCAACTTATATTTAAAGCTTGAATTAGAGCTTGTTTGAATTTTTTTTATTGAAATTGATTACAAACAATTAAGGAATAAACAAACTCAAACTCAAGAAATTTTATCACTAAACAAGAATTTTAATCCAATAATTATATAAGTGTAAAAGTTTACTTCACTTCACAAATGAAACAATATAAAACAACAAAAATGAAAAAATACAAACAAGATAATTAGTCAAACAATTAACATAATAGAAAAAAAGGGATAAGAAGACTTGTATGAATGGAAGAAAAGCACCGTTATAAGATGAAGAGTTCAATTTTCTTTATATAGGCTTCATAAAAAATTCACTTACCTCCAAATAGCTCAAAATAAGATCCAAACAAGAAGTTATTCATAGAAGTGTTCTCATTCAATTCATAATAAATTTTCAAATTGCATAATTTAAAATATAACTCTAAAAGTACTATTTGCTTAATTAAAAAAATATACATTCTTGTTACATAATTTTGAATTGATTATGTAAATATTATGTAGAACATTTTAGTTATTTAGTCGTTTTCTATATTATTAGGATGGTAGAAAAAAAATATCCGGAGTGAAAGAAGAAGGTCAACGGTACAAGGAAAATATATAAATGCAACATTTACTACTTCTGCGTACGCTTTCTGCCTTTGCCTCATGTTTTCTCACTGCTGATGTGTCAATATTATCAATTCTGTCCTTATTGCACCTGTAAATCTAACAAAGGTCTTCTTTGCAAATGCTTTTGACTCAATAACCCTTCATTTCCACCATCTTCTTGTTTACAAAACTTGTATCAACTTTCATCACAAAATCAATAAAATACACATTATTTTTTCCAGACTAAATTACCTCAACTGAGATTCTGGCATAGAGTTCTTTTAAACATATTGTCACATTATTTGATTTAGAAACTTCACAAGAATAAGGTACATATCATAAATTCTTAATGTATGAATATACTCGTGAATTGAACCAAATCAACCATAAAGAAGAAAACGAATGACGAAAACAAAGTTAAGTTAAATTACTGTCATAATAGTAACATTGAAATGAAATATAAGCCATTGAATGTATTGCACTCATGATACTTGAACCTTACAAGTACAATCTCTAACAAAAAGGACGAAAAATGTCAATTTGTAATAAAAAACCGCAATGGCCTAGTATTCAAAACTCTTAATGTACTTCCAGATAAACCATATTGAAACAAATGACAGTTCAAAGAACAGCTAAATGTACTTGAAAATTAATGATCCATTGAACGTGTTGTAATCACGGTACATAAACAGTAAATGTAAAAAATAACGTAATAAGGAGCAAACATTGATCTTCCTCCGTTGAATACTAAAAATATGATTGAAAGTTAGAATAATGACCGTACTCTAGACTGAATTATCAGGCTTCATTTGTCAAAATAGGTAAATGCTTCAACATTAAGTGACAAGGAAGCATGATGAACACACATGTTTGTCACGGAAGAGGTTAAGGGTTATACAATGTCTATAAACAGTTACTAAAGCAGTGACACACCACCTGAAACAATTATTAAACAAGGGGCCAAAACGACCGGTGAAGTCATGAGCTAGATATAATCACATTCACACCCAAAAGCTAGGATAGACAAGATGGGGATAATACAAGATAGTAGAACAAAAAAATCAAAAATACAAAAAATTGAATGCCACTATCTACTGTTCATTACGGGACTGCAAATTGAAGCACGTACACTTATCTTTCATGGCTTCACCCTCACTTCCATACTCTTTAAATCTGTACTCTTCCTGCTTAAATGAAGATGGCACCTTTCCCTCACTGTAGCATTGGTTACACACGCTAAAGTGATATTTTATCTCCTTAAACCGAGAACCAATAATTGGGTAGCGGCAAACCGAGCACACTGAGTTACCATGCCGGTTTCTATCCCCTGTCTCAAGCTTTACTAGAGTAGGCATGATACCAAAACCCCAATCTGGATCATCAAACATAACTAGAAACTCCGAGAAAGACACCATTGAAGTGTCTGACTCTCCACGAACCTCCATTAATTCACTAACTCCTTGGCTAGGAAGATAGACAGCCCTTAAGCGTTTGATGTATAGAGTGGCATCAACTTTCCTAATATTGGCACCATCTTCATTCATAGGACGCCACAAAAGTGCATCGAAGGCAACCCTTTTGCGTCTATCCGGAGGACCACCACAAATAGGAGCAAGAATTGCATAAAACATTCCCAGGTCCAGCCTGCCTGAACCATTTTCATCCAAAACAGAAAGGATCCTCTCATTTATGGCTTTCACAGCCCCTTGAAAAGTCTCGGGCTTCAGAAAACTGAGTAATCTGTGAAGAATTTCTTCCAAATTTGGCTTCCGGATGGACTTTTCAGGAACTCCACTACCGGAATAGGATACTGACACATCACGTTCACTCATCTCCTTCTTCAAAAGCTCTACACTGCAACGACTCAACCTAGTAACCCTCTGAAGCGCTCTGATTTGCAGAGCAGTGGCTAGCTCCTGCCTCCCAGTAGTCCGCTCTCCAACCACCTTAAACTTGGATGGTTCAACTATAACAAAAGAAGCCTCCCCAGGAACACCTCCATTACTAGCTTTGGTCTTCTTTTTCTGCAGCTGCTTCAAATGGGATATTGCATCATGCAACTCAACCCTGTTCGTCATTTTCAACGCTTCCTTCAAAGCTCTTTTGGCCTCTTCAGTTTCCCCAGCTCCAAGCAATGACACCGCCTTGTTCAGCTGTGCTCGCCAATGGTTCGGCCACACGCCCAATACTCTAGTGTACATCTCAGATGCCCTCTGAAACCTACCTAGATCCATATACAACCCACCTAAATTATAAAGCGCATCCACATGACCAGGCTTCAAATCAATAGCCTTCTGAAACACCTCAATTGCCCTCTCATCCTCTCCCATTGCATGTAACGCCGACGCCAAATCGCAATGCGCGTCAGCATAATCCGGCTTCATGAAAATTGCCTCTTCCAAAGCCTTCACTGCGGCTCTATACTCCCCCACGCCAAAAAGTGCACTACCTAAGAGCTTCAAGGCTCTGAAATGTGTGGGACAAAGAATCGCTGCCTCCCTATAATACTCACAGGCACTCAAAACCATCCCTTCACCCTCAAGCGCGATGCCGAGGTTGACATAAATCTGGGGGAGCAAGTAAGACCATTGGTTGCCACCGGCCTCAGCCGCCTCAAGAGCCAAGAGGAACTCCTCCTTGGCCTCCTTGTACCTGCCAAGAACATACAAACAATTCCCAGCTCTAAAATGAGGCCTCACATCCACAGGTTGCAATTCACAAGCCCTCTTGAAACTAACCAATGACTCCTTAAACAACTGATGCTCATACAAAACTCTCCCAATTGCCATGTGCCCATCAAATGCCTCTTCTCTTGACCTAGCACCATCAGCCCTCCCTCTCAACCCTCCCAATTCCTTCAAAAACACTGCATAATCATGCCCTGACTCCTCCCAGAACACTCTCTTCTCCGAAATCTCGGCTGAGGGCCCCAATTCGCGCGACCACCCAGCATCTGAATATGCGTCAAAGTTGTCATTTTTTAATTTCCCACCTTCCTTGGACTGCTTCATCTTCAGCCTCTTCACAAGAAGCTCCAAATCATCCACAATCTTCCACGTCTCGTCAAACACGATCCCGTGGTTTGGCGACACCGCCCAGGCCGCCGTCCGCTGCTTCTTCTGTGTCTCCACCGCCATTCTCTCGTCCACAATCGACGAGGATGACGCCTCGGACGCTGCAACGGGCTCCTTCACGGCGTCTGCGACGAGGTCAAGGCCAAGCGCGTCGAAATCACGGTCGACGTCGCCGGCGCCGTCGTCGTACGTGCGCAATAGACCCTCGTACGTGAGACCCTTGTCGCCGTCGATGAATTCGCCGTAGGTCCGGAACACCTCGTCAAGGATCGCGCTGATTTGTTCGTCGCTGAATTTCACCCTAGGGTTCACTGCACCCACCAGCGACGCCATTTCCTCGCGGTTTAGACCCCCATCACGGTTCGCGTCGAATTGGTTGAAAATTCGCCGAACCTTCTCCGATCTGGTGCCCCTCGTCGCCATTTTCGGAGTCAAAGTCGAAGCTTGGTGGCGGAAGGTGTGATGGGTCGGTGCCGGTGAGGTTGTATTTGGGGAAAATTAAAATAGAATAAAATAAAACAAATCAAAACCTAATTTTTTTTATAAGGGCCTGAAATTGGAACCCCAATGAGTTTCTTTGGGGTCATTAGGAATTGGGATTGGAGTCAGAAGGCGTTACTTGTGGTTGATGATAATGATGATAGGTTGTTGGTTGTGTTGTGGGGTTGGGGTTACCAGTCAGGGGGACCATTTCAAAGGGGGCATGATTTTTCAATTCGGAACCCTAATTTTGTGTTTTGAATCTTTTGTTGAGATTTGGGGTTCTGTTAGGGTTGGACTTGATTGTTGGTGGTGATGATGATGATGGAAGGGGGAGTGTGTGGGTTGGAGAAAAAGGGATGAATGATGGGACCAATTCTAAAGGCAGTGATTTTTTTAGGGTTTGAAAATTGAAACCCTAAATTGTTTTTTGATATCATTAGGTGTTGATTTGGGATTTAGCTTCCACCCATTAGCTGTGTTTATGGTTATTTTGGTTTTTGATTTGTCAATTTCGACTCAAGCTGTAAAGGGGGTGATTATTGAAGAAGAAATAGAACTCTTCCACTTTCTCTATACCAATCTTAATTCTTCTTTCTTATTTTAGTTCATATGATGTGAGTATAATGGTGGGGCTTATTTAGTTAAGTAATGATCATTATGGATATGTAATGAATAAATACTACATCTGTCAAGCAAACTTTCCTCTAAATAATTTATTTTATGCCAATTATTGCATTATTTCAATTAATGGGTTTTATTCTATAGAATATAATAAAGGTAATGGCTTTTGTCATTGCACGCAGAAAGTCATTTATTGTTCTTTAAACTGCTTAATTTTATAATAAAAACTTATGTGTACACTCATAAATGACTGCCTAACTCTAATTCTTGATAATTTATTAAGGTCAAATAACATTTAAAACAATAAATGTTAGAAAGAAAACAATAATAATAATAATAATAAATAAATGATAGGTTCATTTTCTATTTACAAATTATATCTTTTAGTTTATAATATATATATATATATATTAATTGCTATAAGTTTAAATGATAGAGTAAAAGAAATGGAGAATGATATGGGTTCAAACTAATATGAACTTCAATCTGGTTCATTTAACACATCAAAAGTGTAAGAATGTATCTCATTCATGATGAATTGTTAAGGCTAATGAACATTGAAAAGAAAAGATACATAGAGAGAAAATAATAAATGATAAAAATAAATAAATAGCAACAGATTAAATTGTTGTACCTAAAGGACTTATATTCTTCATATAAATTACTTTTACCCATTTTTTTAATGGATGGGATATAAATATATCAGTTTAATAAACAGAGAACTCTTAACATTTTAATCATTAAAAAAATCTATTTATTCGTGAATCAGGACATGGTATGTTAACTTTCAACTTTTGTAATTCTATAAATAATTGTATTTAAATAGCTTAATCATTTATTATTCTTCCCAATTTATTGGGTAGAAATTTCTTTCTTTATCCAGATTGTCTGGTATATAAATTAGTTTATTAATAGCGATTTTTATACTTATTTACAATTATTTTGTATCTTTTTTTTTGCATTTCTGTCAAAGTGTATAAAAGGAGGAATAATTACAAATTATTTATTTATGATGTTTATATAGTTGAATTAGGTTTTTATAGTATAATAGATTATTTTGAAATTATTTTATATTAAAGTGAGCAAACACAGAAATAAAGAAAATAAAAAAGTTATTTGTAACAATTTAAAACGGAGCTCGATGTAGTATCATATTCAAAAATAATAATAATAATAATATTATTATTATTATTATTATTATTATTATTATTATATATTTACAATTTTTTATATCACATTATATAATTAATAGTTAAAAAATTTTCACATAACTTTATACATATTATATTCACACTTAAGTTAACTCATAAATATAAATAAAAGAAATTACATATATTTAAATACATTTAAATATATTTGAATAAATGCAAGTCAAATATTAAAGTATGGAAATGAAAGTGAATAATTAAGTTCAAAAATATTTAAATTATAAATCAATCTATACTAAATATAAAACAATGATAATATTTAAACTTAAAAGTAATTTTTACTTATATTCAATATTAATTAGTATTTATATGTACGATGATCTTTTAACAATTTTTATTGAAAAATTTCTTTGAGATTTTCTTTTTTGTCATTCGAAATTTTTTTTTAGATTGATATCTGTAAATCTTTTTTTGAACTCTTCTTTTATGTCATTGATTCATTTTCATATGGGTTCTTATTTATCATGTTAATTGTTACGAGACCGCACTTCAAACACTTCTCTCTATTAAGGTCACACAATGTAGCATGTGAATAATAAATAATATAATCTTTAAAGCAAGCTCGGTGGATGAGAAACTAACTTTATTTATAAACGTTTTTTATCATTTATACTAAAGTATGAGAAAATAGAAAATGACGAAAAGATGAAAAATGAAGAAAAACAAGTTAACTTTATTAATAAGTCAAAGAGGTTATGATAAAGAGAAAATCATGAGTGAAATATATGATTTAAGATCAATGTTATCTCCAAGTGAGAAAACTTGGTTTTTATTCACTATATCATTCACCCTTTAAAGAGAATCATACTATTTATTTAAACAAAATAGTTAACACAATTAAGAAAAACAATATATAGACTTCATTACTTATTGAATATTTATATTCAATTAACCCATATATGACTCTTCAGAGGTTATATATTATTATAGAATTTTTTCTATAGTTCTTAAGAAAATTTTTTAATCAATCCATCATAAATTTCATATTCAAAAGTAAAAGGTGAAAGATGTAACAGATTCAAACTTAATTTAAAAGATCAAGAAAATAGAAAATTCTAAGACAAAATCAAAAAATTTTAAACAAAAACCAACAATACAAAATCAAGGAATGAATAAACCTAAAGGAAGTAAAATATGGAAAAAAACTAATAATGCGATAAAGGAAAAAAACATTTTAAAATACACAAATAATTTAAATGATATATTTAAAGTTACTAATAGAAAATGTAAAATTAAGCAAGTTAAATGAGTAAAAAAATTCAATTTGTACGAAATGAATAAATCAAAGGAACAGAACTAATTTAAACACCTAATAGAGAACTCAATTAAAAATAAATGTCTCAAATGAAATATGGAACATGCACAACTTTATTAATTTTACTTAATTTGTACTTTTAATTTATTAATACTTTAACTCAAATTTAAAAGAATTTTCAAAGTATGGATATTTGCACTTAGCTTTTAATTTTATCATCTCATAATTCAATCTCAAATTCTTTAACAATTTATCTCACAATACAATGTGTCAAAAAGAAAATTAAAATATTTAGAGTGATAAAAAAATTTAATAAACATATAACTGAAATGAAAGCCAAGATATTAAAAAAAAAAAAAATAAACAAGAATTTAGTATATAAAACTCGAAATGTTGAACCATATTTGAGTGAACGATTTCACTTCTTGCACCTAGAATGAACATTTGAACCAGTTGGTTCTTGCCACCTATTCGCTGTCCCATACTATCTGTGAATTGATGACACCAACTTGATTCGCACCAGCTCGTACTTCTCGTAAATGCTAACCACATGCACATTGCATATTCAATTTTGCCTTACACTAATACGAAAAGATGAAATTCTCCTGCAGCTTATATCATGAAATCGAAATGGATTTGATAATTTGCATGAAATTGATTGCGCTTGCACCATCCATCCATTTAAACCATGAATTGATCAAACACTCTTCTATTGGTCGAGTCATTCCATGGACCATTGTCCCCTTTTGGTCGAGTATCTTGATAATCAAATGCCGAATAACAATGACTTTATCCTATTGGTGATAGAGTGAGGTACTAACAAATACAATTTTTGTTGTATTTATGATATCACTCTTTGTTGTTGTTTAGAGAATTTTAAGGAGATATAATCGGAAAGATTTCACAAGAAGGAAAAACAGGTTAAATATACATAAGAGAATGACACCACTTTTAATCCAAAACGAAACATAATTTCACTTTTTACCCAAAACCTTAAGACAGTATGTTCATGGGTCTTATTTTTTATATATTGCTTAACTTTCTTATTTTTATTCAATGTGAGACTTAGATTCACACTTAGATTCTTAACAATTTTAATATTACATTGCCCTTAATCGATGATTTTTTTATACCGATTATAATTAGAATTGATATAATATATAAATTAATAAGATATATAACATCATTTTTCTATACAATATTTATTTTATAATAGTTTTATTAATCAATGTTGTATTTTTCATAAAATCTTATTTTTTGTATTAGTAACAGTTGATTGTTTGTCTTTTATTACAATGTTGACAATTAGGTGATCATTTATGTTCTTATGTTACTCTCACTCTTTTACTACATAGTTATGAGTTTAGGTTTTTTTTTTTTCATCATTATTTTACAACAATCATTTTATTTGTATTTTGAGATTATTAAACAGGAAATTAAAGTGTGTTAGATAAAAAGAAAGTGATAATATAACTTCTAGTAAGAATTATAAACTAAAACTAAAGTGATTTAGAAAAAACTTACTCCAATCTCACAATAAGCAACAACTATGCTTACATGAAAATAAAAATGTCTTTTAACGAGTTGTTGAAAAGGTGAGACCTTTGTATCAAACTATATGAACTTTAAAGAGATTATTTAAATAAAAATTGTTCAAATATTAAATAAATCTACGTATAAAAAACTCTTTAATGTTATAATAAAAGATTAAGAACGAAAATATAAAAAAACAAGTATGAGTAATACGATGATACTTCTTTTCATAACAATATTTTTATATATTTTTTGAATCTAGTAGATAAAAATAAGTATCAATAAAAATAACAAAATTAGTTAAATTAATTACTATAAATATATAATAAAATAATAATTGAATTTTTATTTGTTATATAATTATTAAAATAGCTTATTAAATTACCAACTAATTTATAAATATTTCTAGAGATTGTCAAATTAAGATTGCAACAACTGTAAAATGTTGCCATTAATACTTGTTATCACTTGACATTATAAGTACATATATGTATAACTAAAATTTTATGGACATTAAAGTTGTAGAAGTAAAAGGAGAGTTATCACATTTTCAAAAAGCAGTAACGTAATAAAAATAGAGAGAAAAAATTAGTGAAGAAGTACTACAATTATAATCTTAAAGAATTATTTAGCTACTTTAAACTTGTTTTCCTTCATAACCAAATTAGATCAAGTTTTATTTTTCAACGACCAAATTGAAAATTTATTTTTTTCAAAAAAATAAAAAAATTATTGAGTTATTGGATCATGTGTGAATTTTTCATCTGTAATCTTGATGTAAAACAACAGAAATAACAGTATTTAATGAATATATAGAAAAAATACATTATGTGTACTTGAACTTTAACATATCTATAGTAAATTTTTCACTTTTACTTCAATCATTCATATTTCTATAACATTAATTTGGAAAAAAAGAAAACTTAATATCTAAGTATAAGTATATGAGGGAGGGTTGCTGCAACTTGCAACTTTTTAAAAAGCATAAAGTCCAAAATTTTCATCCACTTGGGATGCAAACATTCATTCAGTTGGTAATTTACAGTTACACCCTCATGAAAAAAAATCTAACTTTGATGTTCTAATCAGATTGCTCTTCCCAACAAGAGAACATTATCTTACTACAACAACAATTACAGTGAACCATTCTGTACTGTTTCTGTATCAAGCACGCTCTATTTACCACAAAATTTTCACCCTTCATCCATTAACTAAACATGCAAAAACAATGCATCACAAAGAATAGTTTTGCCTTCTCAGAAACCATATTCTTCTGTCAATAATCTGTTCAAGAGAATAGTAATGCAGAATGAGTAAATGAGAGAATCAACACATAAATATCAGTAAATTGTAACATCATTTTTCATTGCCTCATATAACTCATACCATCATGTTTCTTCTTCAAACTTCTAGCAAATAACAAACATATAACCAGAAAAGCCAGCCCAGCTACCCCTCCTAATATTATAGCAGCCGTTTTCCCTGGATTTTGCCCTGCATCACCAGCAGACAACATATCACAATAGCAGATCTAAATATGATCACACTAGCACCATATCTTTGCAAAATTGATCATAAATCAATCAGAAGTAACTGTGATTAGCATTGATTTTGAAGTGAAATAAATTCATGTTAAGTACTAGATAATTTTATGGTTGAAGCAAAATAAGTGAATATTTATCTAATATATTCAAATATTTCAACATGACATTGACAGATAATTACATTAAAAATGCACAGAGCATCACAAAGTGGACTAAAGTTTATAAAACAAACCATGAAAATGACAGATTGTTCAACTTTTAGAACCATGTTAAAACTTAAAAATTGACGCTTCTCTTTTTTTGCCTTCCAATTTTTGTTACATTCATATATGTTTGGTCCAGTGTGTGCGACTGTGCAAGTAGGTAGGTTAGGGGTTTGACATTAATAGTGAGGTCATATAGTACCTGAAGAAGATGAAGAGAATGAAGCTGGTGATGAGGATGATCTAGAAGGAACCCCATTTGGGTAATAGCTATAACTAATGAAGCACTTGTGAAGAAAGACTTGTCCTGAAATAGAGCTGCCACATTCAACCTGAGCTTTTTGGACAGCATTTTTGACACACTCACCACAATCTGAGTCACCAACATCCCCCTCACACTGCCCCATCACATACAAAGACTGGTAGCTGGCGGTGTAGAAGCCATGGCCACTGACCACCCCATTTTCCATCACAGAGAATGCAGTGTCCCTCCTCTCCTCAAACCCTCTCCCAGCAGCATTTGTTGCCCCACAAGTCTTGTACAGCATCTGCATACCTGAGATTTGGGAGAACCCTGCAACCTCATAGAGGACGTAGCAGCCTAGTAGTTGGACCCTTGCAGCGGTGGTTTTGCCACAAAGTTTGTCACACAAAACGGGGAGCCTGCTGACACAGTTGTAGCAGTCAGAGTTGGTGAGATCCCCTCTGCATTGGAAGAGACCAGTTATGGTGTTCTGGCCAGAGCCAGAAGTGGCCTTGTAGAACTTGGTTTTGGTGGATTGTGAAACCAATGAGCCAAAGAGTGCAGAGAGTGCCTGGGAGTACGCCCCACTTGGATCTGTGAAGGAATCCTTAGAGCAACCCTTGTAGACCAAAGTGGAGTAATCAGAAGCAGATTCTGCAACTTGGGGTGACTCAAAACATGTGAACAAAACCAACAAAAAAGGAAATAACTTGAGCTTAGTAGAAAACCCCATTTTTATGTTATGACTCTGGAGATGAGGAATCAAAACATGGCAATTTGAGGAAAACCCTCCAATGCTCAAAGGGTATTAGACAGATCAAGATTTGGTGTAGATTCTTTGGCCTTTTTCTGCTGCTTTTTGCTTCATCTAGAGCTCAAAGGATTTGCCTTTTTTCTTTGTTGAGTGACTCAAAATTCTGGTTTTGTGGTTCTCGATAGAGTTGGGATTCACTTTGGCTTGGATATCCTACAATCTCTGTGGATTTGGAGATGGGTGAGCTGCATCTACCATCTTTCTCTCTCTCTATACAATCAGTAAAAATGTACAAAGTTAAAAAGAAAAATAAAAGTGTATAGTGTTTAGTTTTCAAAACGAAAAAGAAAATGTTTTACAGATTTGTAAATGGCTTACTAGTTTTTTTTTTTTTTTCTTTTTCATTACTATTTAAAGATAATGAAAATTGAAGTGTTTGAACGGCGGCTGTATGACATGGATTTTGTAAATTTAGATCCATAGTTACTTTTAAATATAATCCATCGAATTAACGTGAACGATTTTGATAAGTCCAATTACATAACATTTAGATTTAGGTAAGTTAAATCATTTAACAGAAATAAAAATCTATAAATATGAAGATATATGTTTTTCTAATCTCAAAGAAAATAAAAATTAATTTATTTTATTTCTTTAAAACTTAATAAATTCATAAGATACATAATATTTGAGATACTGAATTTATATGACTAAAGTTTATCTCATCGTGAGAATTATGAGAAGAGTAAAAAGACGATATATTTATCATGAAATGAGTTTTTTTTTTTTTTTTTTTTTTTTTTTTTTGTCATCTTCTAATTTAGAAATATTAATTTATTTCTATGTTCACTTTCAGACTTTTCTTCATAAAAAAGTTTTTTTTCCTTTTCCTTCCTATTTTGCTATGGCACACTGACCTAAAATATTCAAATTTCTTGTATTGGAGTAGATGACTTTTTTTCTTGTGTTACTTGGATTCCTTTAAATTGATTTTTTTTTTTTCCTTTTTTGAGTCTTCCATGTTAAAGTTGCATACTAGGAAGTAGAAGACATCTTCTGTTTCTGATAAGTATACCGCTTCAAGAGCTTTAGAACATACAATCTTGTTGTGTTTGTTGATAGAAGAGTAAAAAACAACAAATCAATGAAGTTTCTTGTTATTCATGGAGTGATAAAGTGAGAGTCTTCTCTATGGTTGACTTTGCATAGAGAGTTTGGCCGAATGATGTCTTTTCCTCACAAATTTGGAGAAGCACCTCATGCATTTTCAAGATTCTAATAAGTTCGTTCAAGTAAATGTTTTTTTAGATCTACTCTTTAATGTGTGTTATTTTGAACTGTCAAACCTCTGACATTTTCTCTTTTAGAGCTTTTATAGGTTTAAGAGAGGAGTTAAGTATAAGCTCACGATATTCTTTAATAACATAGCAAAGGTTAGGAAATCTACCTCCTCGTTAAAAATTGTTTGTCTATATTGATTCTTGTCCTTTTCCCTGTATTCTAATTTGAAGTGACCAAGTTTCTTGCATTCAAAGCAGATGGCATAAGTTAATTTATTTTCTTTTAAATCCCTGGTTAATTAGGGCAGAGCTCTTCTGCTTATAAAACCACCTTTCTTTCTCCATATTTGGTGTATCTTCCTAGATAAAGATATTGAACTCATTTCCTGAACAAGTCCGAGGAGACAATCCAAGTTGCACAGGTCGAGGAGAGTACACAATACTCTACGAACCAAATAAAACACTATGTGGATTGAAAACATGTGGGCATAGTACAATGTTAGTAGAATGTTTTCCAGTGACATTCTGGAACATAATATGATTTGAATGCATAGTAAGCAATAGAAGTGCAATAAATGAATTATCATAACATGTGTCACAAGTTGATACAACTGATGTTTCATTCCGTTTTTTCAAGGATGCTCCAAATGTAATCCTGTACAAGGACAAAAATTATATAAACAGGACCTAGGATATTGCCTGCCATTCCAGTCACTGTACTAAATCAAAATATGTCTGTCCAATGTACCCCATTCCATGTATAATGCTGATCTTGAAATTCATAAACCAAAATGTAGTACAGATCAATATTATTGTACCTTACATGAGTTAATTACATAAACATCAATCTGACCTCTGGAGGTAAACTTTAAAAGATATAGTGGCATATAATTTGGAGTGAATTCGACTACGAAATCAATAACCGAAATATCATCGTTATCATACAAAAGGCATTCATGTCAACTTTTCTACAACAAAATACTTCAGTTGTAGTTTTCCAAATTAATCTGCACTTCAATATTAGGTTAACATAGCATTTAGAGCAAGGAAAATAACACCCATGTATCAATCCCATGAATCACAGGTACAAAATCCAAACTACATAGCATAAAGGTATAAAAAGATAAAACAAATTACTTCAATTCTTTAAGAAACTACAAAACTTTGAACATGTCCTTGACCAAAAACCTTCAATACAAGAAAAACAAGGCACTTGCTTATATAAATCACTGCTCCATATAAGGCTTTAAGCAACAGGGACCTCAATATCAGTGGCCAAAACTGGAGCCGGCCGGATGTATTCCTCTTCCTCTTTTGGAGGATGGATTGTGACAATATCAGGGAGGGGAGTTTTAGGACCCTGCTTCCCTTTAGGATCCCAATCAAGCATAATCTTCACCTTAATGCCAAGAACACCCTATGGAGACACCACGGAAAAAAATAGTATCATGACAAAATACTAAAACGGCGAATCAACAACCAAAGATAAACTTGATCAAGAATCTACTAAAGATTGAAAAAAAATAACCTGTCTGAGGAGCACGTGTCTCACTGCAGAGTCAATGTAATCCTTGACAGGTTGCCCAGAAGAAATCATATAGCCATCCTTAAACTTCATGGATTTTGCCCTCTGGGCTCTCAATTTCCCACTCACAATCACCTGCTCAAATCGAACAAGCAAACAATCAGACAAACCAACATCGCAATACTAACACCTCAAATAAAAACATCTGGATAACAAACCTCACAACCCTTCGCCCCACTCTCCATGACAAACCTCAAAACACCATAGCAAGCCCTGAAACACAAAGTTCAAGAGTAAGCAACATTACCACAAATCCATTAAAAAATTGCATTTGTTCACCGAAGTAAAAATAACATTCCGAACATAGCAAATACACAATCGTCGAACTAATCAAAATTATGTTTTTAAAGATACAAGTAGATCTAAATGACAATTTATTGCTTATAAAAATGAAGCCATCTCCACATATTCTTTTAAATAATAAGAATCGACATATATATACATCAGTAAATAACACAAGATTAATTTCCCCCAATAGTAAATTGTCAAACCAAATAAAATCAAGGTCGCGAATAAAATTAACATTTATCAATGACATTATGAAGCAATCAAGATTTTAAAAAACAATCCCCCACAGTAATTCCAGCAGCAACAACAAGCTTCCTGAACTGCAACTGGCATTGCAGCTGTGTCTTTATTGCCCACAATACCAATTAGGACAGGAAGCAATCAACTCTTAAAGAGCAGTACACAACTACAATTCCAACAACAAAACCAACGATCCTGAAATCCCCACAACCGGAATTACAGCTGCACCATCTAATCTACGCCCACAATAATCCTCAATATCAAGGATCGCAATAAATCTACAATTTTGTAGTCACGGAAAAAAAGTTTGCTAAGCAGGAGAGATCACAACTATTCAGTTTGAAGCAAGAATCCCCGGTGATGCTGGTGGATATTTCACGCCAATGTCATCGTTGTGCGAAGGATCACAATGTTTATATAAATGTTATAATGGCAACCAAAAGAATTGATAGAAATTACTATATATACCTGCGTACGGCAAGTCCACCGAGGAGCTTGTAGCGAAGAGACTCAGCCTGAGCAATAGCGCAAAGCCCCCTGTTGTTGACTTTCTCGGCGTAGAGTTCAACGCTGTTCTCTGGAAACTTGAACCTCTTCTGAACCACCGAGGTAAGTTCCCTGATTCTCCTTCCCTTCTCACCTACACATACACAAAGACAAAACCTTCGATACTCAAATCCAACAAAAAGATAATAGAAGGTTCCAGAACTAAACAAAGGCACACTCACCGAGTACGGCTTGGGTTCTGGTAGCTCTGATGATGATTTCGGTGCGCATCGGGGTAACCCTCACTTCCACACCGGAGTAACCGTCCTCTGCCAGCTCTCGCGTAAGAACCTCATTCAGTTCCGCAAAGAACACTCCATCAGCCACAAACTGCGACGCGCATACGCGAATCGGTTAGTTATCGATTATTGATTTTCTTTTTGGCGAATGTCTAGTTGTTGATGAAGTTAACGACAATTGAAAATGCTAAATGTTGATAAATGAGAAACTCACCTTTCTCTTCTTGCTCATTTGAGTCGCCATTGTCAAGAATCGAAGTGATGTAGAAACGAAATTGCGGCTACGGTTGGGCTGTGGCGATAAACCCTGGTCTCTGGGTAGAGAGTGGAATATATAGGTAGAGGCCTAGACTGGAAACCCTAATTTGTGTAGAAATAATCGCAAATACAGATTAAACTGAAAATCATTGTAAATTATATACTAGTTAACCATCATCTCATTTGAATTTCCAAAAAAAAATGAGAGATTTTTTTTTCTTATTGAAAGAAAGAATAGGAATGAAAAAATTTATAAAATGAATACATTTTTTGTGCTGTGTAATATAAAAATAGGTGAAAAAGTTGAGAAATGTTTTTTAGAAAATATTTATATTTGAAATTATGGATTTAATTTAAATTCAAATTAAAAGGCAAACTTACTACTTCCATTATTTAAATCAAGAGCTAAATTTTTGTAGTGTTTAGCTTATACTTTAATTGATCCAAGATAAATATTTATTTCTAATTTTGATAGTAGATTTTTGTTATTAAAATTTATAATTTGGCAAATTTTGTCAAAATCACACTATTTTTATTTATAGTTTGTGTTTTGTTGGTGGTACTCTTTAATCACTAATTTAGTTTTTTTTTTTTTTTTACGGTGAATCAAGGTATAATTAAATTATAATGTTTTAACTCTTAAATTATAATGTTTTAATTATACTTTTGACTTAACAACAGATTTTGGCCTAGTAAATTTTGAAATATACGTTTATTTAATAAAAATAAATAAAAGAAGAAAAAGTGTTGAAGTGTTGGTCTAGAATGGGCTTGGGCTGGTTGCAAAAGAGGCCCAACGATGCTGATAGCAGTTATACAAAACCCTAATTAGCTGCTGGCGCAGTAGCTGTGTGTATTGGTGGTGGTGTTGTAGTTGTGTTGACAGGGAGAAGCAGTTGAAGGAGGAAAATGGGGCGTGTTCGCACAAAGACAGTGAAGAAGTCGTCCAGGCAAGTCATAGAGAGGTACTACTCTCGGATGACGCTCGATTTCCACACCAACAAGAAGGTTCTGGAAGAGGTGGCCCTCATCCCTTCAAAGAGGCTCCGTAACAAAATCGCCGGCTTCTCCACTCACCTCATGAAGCGCATTCAGAAGGGTCCCGTGCGCGGCATCTCCCTCAAGCTGCAGGAGGAGGAGCGCGAGCGCCGCATGGACTTCGTCCCCGACGTCTCTGCCATCCGGACCGACCAGATCGAGGTCGACGGGGAGACCCTAGACATGCTCGCCGCACTCGGAATGTCCGAAATCCCTGGCGTCGTCAAGGTCGATCCGCTTCCCGTACAGGCGCCGCTGGCCTTCGGCCGCGGCGCCGGCGGAAGGAGGTATTAATCAGCACCGCCTTCTCTTCGATTTTGAGAGTTTTGGTCGTGTTGTTAATTAGATGACTAATTGTTATGCTTTGAGATTTGGATTATTATATATTTTAGGGTTTACGTTTCTGTAGCTGAGTTTTGGATGGTCAGATTTGTTGAACTGCTTAATGGAGTTTATGTGGTGTTGCTTATGATTTGTACTTTTATAATGTTATTATTGTTTGAAGTGCTGGTTGATGACATTGTTTAATTTCTGCGCTAAAACGACGGTAGACTTTGTCGTGCCAATTTACTGATTATCTCAGTTTATGAGTTGATCCTAGTCGGATTTGGTTTCTCGTGCGATGATCACCAGAATCCTAAGGTTTTGAATTTTACTACTAGTTCTCCAAAATTCATACCTCTTTTTTCCATAGAAAATTGCTAGTTTCTTTTACGTAACATTGTGTAACCTGGTTACTGTGAGAATATCACTAGTATTTCCCTTCTATTTAAAGATAAATGGCTAGTTGAGGGAATAGAACCACAGCTTGGATTAGAAGTGTTCTAATTGACCTGGGTTCTACCTTGACTAGAAGAGTTCTAATTCACCTGGGTTCTACATTTGACTAGAAGTGTTCTACCTTTGACTAGAAGTGTGCTACCTTTGATTAGAAGTGTTCTACGTTGAAACTGAAATTGTTGGAGCATGGGTGATTGTACTACACATGTTTTTCTACCTTTAATTTACCTGGAGCCAAAATTGTCAGACTTCGTATTGTGTTCATTTTTGTTTCATTTACCTCATTCGTAGTCTTCCATTTGTCTTTCTCTTGAAAATTACCTCTGTCATTTGCCGCTACATCCAAGCATCCGGGACCTGCAGAAAGCAACATCTATCTGCATTCAATATCAAGGGTGCAAATAGTAGTGCTGATGATTTTTTTTCTTTTGCTAGTCAGACTATAGTTATATTTAATTGATATGGTTATATTTAATTGGGTTGGATTAAGTTTTCTTCTTTCATGACCTAGACTGATTTCAACAAATTCGGGTCGTAGTTTGTAAGAATTCTTTTTATATTGATGGACGTTCTTACTAAATAAATTTAACGAGGAAGAAAAAGGTTGGGGTGCTAGTTTATTTTAGATATGGTTGCTTAGTCATATTGGTTTCAACATTGAGTTCATGGACATTTTCACTTTCCATTCAATATGAGAGTGCACTTCAATGATTATCGATTTCAGCCCATGAATTTAAACAGGGGTACAAGGCAGAGTGATCTTCTGCCTCCCTATTTATTTGTTTTATACCTCGAGATACTTGCTTGTTTGATCAACTGGGCTGTTAAAAATATCTGTTCTCGTTATTTGTTGTCTTGATTTCATGTTGGGTGGCCTGTTGATGGTTTTCTTATTCGAGATATTTACGTATACTCCCGTCATGCTTGGACAAATTTAATTTTGATGGATTTTTTTTTTCCTTGCTAACATAACTTTTTTTCAATTTTGTTTTACAATTTTAAATATTTTTCATTAGACATCACTTTCTCAAAGATATAATATGGGTTTGTTTTTGTAAAACTGATCATACCTTTATTTGGAATGAGACAAAACTAAGTTATAAATTTATCAAGAAATTAGACTTAGCTTACATATTTATGTTAATCTGAGAGTTCCAATTAATAAAGTTTGTCTAAAATCGTTGGATTAAATGTGTTCTTATAATATCAAAGAGATTTACACGGCAATATTCCATCGATTTACTTTCATTTTTTTAAGCAGTAGTTGTATATACAAACTGAAGTATTTCTTAATTCAATGACATATGTTGTAACAGTAAGTTTTCTTAAACGATGTTGTTTGACTTTCAGCTTTTGCAAATAACCTAAATGATAGAGATTAAAATTTATATTAGAATGTTTTATTATAAATTTAGTAATATAAAATAAAAACTTAATTAAGTTTTAAGTTTATAGTATAATTGATTATTTTTAATTGAGTTTTTATTATTACTTTTATTTAGTACTCAAAATTTTTGTGACAAGTGGTTTTTATTATTTTCACTAAAATTATATTAAATAATAAAATTGTCATGTTTTTCATTAAGATCCATGTTATTACTGCTTTTAAAAGATAACAATTATGTTATACAGAAAAATTAAACAACACAGCGGTAAATGAATTGAAAATTTAAAAATATTCTAATATTCAACAAATAAAAGAATTTAATGAAAACTTAATTGAAAACATTTAAATTTATGAAGGATTTAAAAGTTAATTAGATGTAAATATATTTGTATATGGTTCAAAAACATATAAATGATTGTACATCAATTAAATTTAACTAATGAAAACATATAAATTATTGTACATCAATTAAATTTAACTAATGAGAGAATTTTAATTTATCCATTGGTGAAAGTTGGATCGATCTAGTTCAGTGGACATATGATAATCTGATGACACGGTTCCGGTTGACATTTCTTTAGATATTTATCTATTAATTTTTGAACTTGTTTATGAAGTCACACGGTAAGCTTTTTGTTTGCATACTTATGTTGTTATTAACAATTTTGTTTTAGATATAAATTTCCTTATCATAATGATATTTTGACATTTTCATTATGAATTATGTTGATGAACCTTGTTATTTTATATAATTTTTTATTAAATTTAGAGGGTAATTGTCAAAATTATTTTAGACTTATAATTCTTTTTCTTGTTTTATATGTAGATTGAGTAAGTTAGTGACTTAAGTCTAATCAATCAAGTTTATTTTCATAATATAAATTTTATCAATTATTAAACTTTTATATTTTAATTTGAGTGTATGTAAATTAATTGTACACCGACCGTTTTTGTGATTCATGGAAAAATAATAAAATAACTTTTTTTAAATAAAAATGTTACTTTTGATAAGTAAACATGTGATTTTTTAAATATTAAAATTATAATCTCTTAAATAATAAATAAAGGTGTTATTGCAATTTTAATTTTAACATAAAGTTGTTTTTAATATCAAAAGCTAATTTTTTTCCCAGTCTAATACTAAGATGTTTATATACTAATCATAGGTGTAGGCTTAACTTTCACCTCCTCTATCATTCAGAGCATGGAAATGGACATTAAGTTAATAATAATCTCTAAATCAAGTAAGACTTTTTCCATCCACAAATTTCTATCTTGATAAGAATTATAAAGCTTACATAATCTTTTAAATTAAGAGGAAAACATTTCTGAATGGTAAGCGGACGTTCTACCTCTAATTCAACAGTATATTTTATTCATAAACTTGGTATATGTAAACATTTTTACAATGCCTTAATGTTCGTGAAAACGAACATCTTGCCTCTCGTTTTTTTTAGTACTAAAAGGCATGGTAAATATTTTATTGTTATATGTACTTCATTCTCTCCTTGTCTGTCTCTCCTCAACTGGTGCATAAACTTCCGCTCATTCTCTTTTTACCTAATATTTTTCTAGTTCATTATTTTTCCTCTATGTTTTTCTCTTCGTCACTCTTCTCTTTTTCCTATCTTTCCACGAATTTTTTTTCTCCCCACACTCCTTTGTAATCAAGACATTACAATTTCCTTTTGGGTTCTATTCAACATAAAGAAACTTACCAAAAGAAAACACTCTTCTGATTGAATAAAACGCTAATCCATTTTTTATTTTTAAATCCGTGTAACAACTTTGGGGTATTTTTCTTTATTGGAGGTGGATGTTTGAATGAACTAGTCGAGTATATCCTCAAACTTCATCTAACACTGATACATGTTTGGTTTAAGACTTGGAGGTGGTGCATTATAAGAAGCTACGTTGTTTTGACTCCACCCTCAAAGACTTGGGTGTTGTTATCATAATCTTCTATTATGATCCACTTTGATTTCGTCGATATCTTCATTTTGCTCATGATAACTCTACATTACCCTTGAAGATAATTTTCACTACAACTCCTGCTACCACTAACAAAGTAAATTCATGCAGGTGCTTGTAACTGTGATTACATTGATAATTGTTCAATAACTCAATATGTTGAGTAAAGAGCTTCCTTTTTATAAATTATATCACATAACTTTCATCTAATATGGCTTAACTCTCTCATGAGAGTGTAAAAACATAGCACACCACTATCAAGCACCACCAGCCACCAATCGCACGAGCTTCACAAATCTATCCAAACACTCCAACACCAACACACTCAATGTCCATCACAAGCAATTTATTTTCAGAAGGCTGATATTGGAATTTCACAGTTCATGGGGTGAAACTTGAAATCAGGGGTTGCAGGAAGAAAGGGCCTCATCGAGAATTGGCCTGTTTTGAAATGGGTCTTAGCCCATATTGAAATTCTTCTCTTTTTTATAATATCTTCCGTTAAGTACCAAAAAATAAGAATTGAATGATGATGTGGTTGTATCCGCCGACGGCGACGCAAGTGGTGGTGACTGGCGGCGTATTCATCGTCGGCGGTTTGTGCGTCGGCGTGGGAGCTTATTTGTCGTTTGTTAACGTGGCTCCTCAACAGGAGCGGTTGAGAGAACGCAGGGAAGTCATGAGAAATTATCTGAAGAAGCGATTCGGAGATTGACGCCGATGCAGGGTTTCAGACTCCAATTATTAGCGTTAGGGTTCTTTCTTTGTTACGCGTTGTGGGTAGGGTTAGTTTTGCGTTTTGCTCCATTTTGAACCATTCGTGTAGAAATTTTTTTGTTGGAATTGTTTCCATTCTTAATAACCGACTGGGTATTTGCTTCTGACTAAACAATTATTGGCTTGTGTACTATCCTATTTTTATAATTATTTACTTTTATTTTTCTTTCACAATGGATAAGTAAGAAGTAGTTGATAATTATGTAAACACGGTGTTGTAGTATTAAAGTTTATAGTTACTTTTAATATTTAAATAATTTTTTTTTCTTTTTTTAATTATAAAATGTAACTATGATAGTCTTTTATATTATTATAGATTACTTATAATACATCATATTATAAATTACTATGTAACGATTATGATTACTTTTTTTAGAAATATAAAAATATTTAGTGTTTTTTAATATAATTAACAGTAAATTTAAGTTATCAATTAGTAAAATTAAAATTTGAGAAATCAAATCCCGTAATAAAAAGACTAAAAGTGTAATTCAATTTATAATCTTATAATTAAGGAAACTATGAAATGTAGTTGAATATAAGAATTTGGGAAAACAAAATTAATTATCAATGAGATTTTTGTTATGCAAGATAGTAACATTCATGTAATACTATATTGTAAATGGTTTGATTGGATTGAGTTTAGTTTAATTTTCAACTCAATCGATTTAAATTTTATTAAATTGAATTTTTTATAATTTAATATGACCTAATTTAAGAATAATTGAGTTGAGTTTGATTTATTAATAGATTGAGGTAATTTAAAAATAGTCATATATTTGTTTAACTTTTAACCAAAATATAATTCTAAATCAATATTTTAAAAAAGATATAATATTTATAAGGTATCAACAATACTCAACATAAATAGAAAACTAATTCTTAAAATAATTAAATATTAAAATAATAATTACAAATCTATTGTCCAACTCACGCGATCTGGTTTCAAGACACAATGTAAGAAATGGAATATTTATCATAATAACCTGTGGTATGAAATATTTACCCATATATGATCAACAATAAATTTGTTTTCTTTGTATAGTCTTACACATAGTATTTTTATTACATATTCATTATGTAAATTAGTTAGGTTGAATTTATCATATTTGAAATTTATGAATTCATTACTTGATTAAATTTTTATTGGAAATACTAAATAAAATTCAATCATCAAAACCCATAAAATATAATTAGTTTGGACAAATTTCAATATAACTTATTTACACTCCGAATTAATATGTATAGACTCCGAATTAATGTGCATAGAAGCATATATAAAAAATTAAAGTAGCAAAATAATACTTTTATTATTGTGAAAAAATATTATAATTTATTCTAACTTTAAACAAATGTGATTATAAGTTATTTATTTATATTAACAATTTAAAAATTTTCAAATTAGATAAATGAAAATGATATTACAAATTAGATGAAATGATAAATTTCCGTGTAATAATAATACCATATTTAACAGCTTAATGTTAATGATTTTAAGTATGACTTTTTTTCGCAAATAAATATGTATAAATGAAATTTACACATCTTTATTCGCTTCTATTATAACTTTTGAATAATTTTAAATAATAAAGCAGATAAGACGGCAGAGAAAAGAGATGAGATATATTGGGCCTTCACGATTGGGCTTATTCGAGAACAGTTAATTTTTTTAGGGCAATTGCTTCCTGCACCCCCACAAATGTGAACACACACAATTACCTCAAAACTCTGCCAAAACTTTTCCTTCCACCACCAACGTTTGCCACCGCCGCCGTCACCGGAAAACGCAAAGGCGGCAACTCCATGTTATGGTATTTGTGGTATAACATAACACTGATGGGTGCAGGAAGCAATTGTGTGGTGCAGGAAGCAATTCCCATTTTTTAGCCAAGTTGATCAAACGTGCACTCCCCTTGTACCCTGTTGGGGTTCATGGGGTCAAATCGATGACCATTGAAGTGCACTTCAATATTCAAAGAGGTGAAAATGTCCATTCTTCAATCTATTTTGGTAGCAACCCCACCCTTTCCTTAATGCTTTTAAGACTTTTTTATACTAGGATATCACTTAATGGTGTCTGTCTCAACTCATTTATTGGAGTAAGAACTTCAACTTTTTAGTCATTCACCCATTGGAATTCTAAAGAACCTTTCTTCCAAAAAGTTCAAACTATAACCCAACCTGAATATGATCAGATCAGTTTGGGTAAATATAAAAAAAGACCTAATCCAACACAATTCAATACAATCATATCAATTTTTCAAACGCCAAAAATGTAATTATGAAAATATTTAAACCACTAGCACTATTGTTCGACTACCAAACGAAAAATTATTCTCAATATCAAGCATATGTAAGAATTTTGGAGAACATATAATCCAGATGATCATCACATGAGAACCCAAATCCGACTAAGATATTCAGTTAATTGACACCGAAAACTCTACCATCGTTTTAACGCAGAAATTAAACAATGTCATCAGCCATCACTTCAAACAATAATAACATTATAAAGGTACAAATCATAAGCAACATCATATAAATTCCATTAAGCAGTTTAACAAATCCGAACATCCAAAACTGAGCCACAGAAATGTAAACCCTAAAATATATAGTAATCCAAATCTCAAAGCATAACAATTAGTCATCTAATTAACAACACGACCAAAACTCTCAAAACCCAAAAGAAGGCGGTGCTGATTAATACCTCCTTCCGCCGGCGCCGCGGCCGAAGGCCAGCGGCGCCTGTACAGGAACCGGATCGACCTGGACGACGCCAGGGATTTCGGACATTCCGAGGGCGGCGAGCATGTCTAAGGTCTCCCGGTCGACCTCGATCTGGTCGGTCCGGATGGCAGAGACGTCGGGGACGAAGTCCATGCGGCGCTCGCGCTCCTCCTCCTGCAGCTTGAGGGAGATGCCGCGCACGGGACCCTTCTGAATGCGCTTCATGAGGTGAGTGGAGAAGCCGGCGATTTTGTTACGGAGCCTCTTTGAAGGGATGAGGGCCACCTCTTCCAGAACCTTCTTGTTGGTGTGGAAGTCGAGGGTCATCCGAGAGTAGTACCTCTCTATGACTTGCCTGGAAGACTTCTTCACCGTCTTTGTGCGAACACGCCCCATTTTCCTCCTTCAACTGCTTCTCCCTGTCAACAACACCACCAATACACGTAGCTACTGCACCAGCAGCCAATTAGGGTTTTGTTCTTTGTATAAATGTTATCCACATTTTTGGGCCTCTTTTGCAACCAGCCCAAGCCCATTCTAGACCAACACTCCAACACTCTTTTGCTGTTCATATAGGTATCAACATTTAATAAATATATTGACTTGATTTGGTTACCATGGCAACGTTTCTACTTAGGTATTGACCTGGAATATTTATATATTTAAGTATGGAAAAAATTTTGCAGTGTCAGTTTTAATAGAAATTAATTTTGAAGATATCAAGAACGTATTTAACTTTTTATTTTTGTCAAATATACTCTTAGTGGAAACCTTAAATATTATTCTTTACACTTTGTATTGATTTTCCTCAACAACAAAGTTGTATTTCTTTTTCTACTAAAGGTACATAAATACATTTTACCTTAATTCCATTCCATTTCTATTCTATTAATTTTTTTTATAAAAAGTATTCTGTATTATATTCTAGCTTTTGTGTGTATAAAATATATTTTGTTGATTAGGTAATATTAAAAAATAAACTGTCTAGGAGAGTTTTAGAAAGTAACTTATCTGGCACTCCTACATTTTTGAAATTGTACCCGAAATCATGTTATATAATTGTCCCGATGAGATGATTAAGGTATATTTATTTTTTATAAAATAAATAAAATAAGATTTGGGATACAATAATTGGTTAAGGAGTAGATTCATTGGATAGTATAACTTCGGTAATAATGAAGTTGGAATTGTGATTGTTTGTAGTTGTGGAAGAAGAGAAACAAAAAGAGGGGTTGAGTGAGCTAAAATGGTACAAATGAAAAAAAAAAGAAAAAAAAAAGAGTGTGAATATGAGTATTTGAAATGAGGTAAAAAGAAATTAAATAATTTTACATAAATAAAAATAATCAATAACATCCAACAAATTAATTTTATTTATTATAAATTAATTTTAATTTTCAGAATAAATTTATAATTATATATTTTATCAATTTAAAAATAAAAAATTAGAAATCAGACCTAATAAATTAATAATATTTTATTTTAAATTATTTTAATTACAAAGATAAATTTGTAATTTAATAATTTTGTTAATTAAAAAATAATATGTAATAAAAATCCATAACATGTAATAAAATAATATTAAAAAAATAATAATACCAATGACATCTTTCATAAACTTTTGTTTCATTTGGCTCTATTTTTTTCTTAATTCAGATAATTTCATTTTTCATTTTGTCATATTCATCTTCAAATTCAAACACGTCCAAAATAAATAAACCTTTTTAAATATCAATATAAATAAAAATATAATTTATTCAATTCATTAAATAATATGTAATAATTTACTTATTTTATTAAGTAGTACATTACTAATAAAAGTATGCTGAATTAAATTCGATGAACCCGCCAACTCTGAGGGTAAGGTTAGTGAACTTTCACTCAAATACATAGCCCTATTTATCATTTTTCAACAAAACTTAATCAATTTTTTATCAAAAATATTTATTCACCATCCGATTATATCTTCTGTGGCTTGTTTATGTTATTTCACTTTTATATTTTTCACTTTTATCCCCATGATGAGAACAAAAAGGTACGTCACGCTCAAAAGCATGTACCTTGAACAATCTTAGACCAGTGAAACTAATTTCCTTATTATTATCGGATGTTAATCTCATCATAAATATGCAAAAGTTGTTATGCAAAGTGTGAAAAAAAAATTGATTTTCTTGTTCCGACCACAAAATAATTAAAAATAAAATAAAATTATACAATAGAAGTATCACATGCAAGTTCACAAAAAATGAAGCTTTTTGACTAATGTATAATGTTGTGGCTTTTGAGTTGTTCTCAGCATGACATATTATAGTCCTTTATCGTATTTTATATCAGTAGTCATATTCAATCCAGCACAAGATGGAAAAAGCTACTCAACTTTTACATGTACACACCTCAAGAAGTGTCATTTACGCAATTTTCTTTTTTGGCTATGCATTTACACATTATTTCATTCACTCTCTATCATGCATCCAAACAAAACAATTAGTTTAATTATATATGTAGTTCACTTGTTTCAATTCGACCAACCTTTATGTATCAATATATAAAAACCATATATTTATTACATATGCATTTTTGCATAAATCTTAGTTAAATGCGTATATAAAAAGAAATTTACGTTGTTGTCACTTGGGGAGTTCGCATAGTACACGTGTCAAAAACTTGAATGGAAGTGATGACAGAGAGACACATAGGAAAAAAAAAAAAGGTTGGATGTTGTATGGAGTCTTCAACCAATTGACTATAGTCAAAAATTAGGCCATAAATAAGACTTGTCGTCCGTTTTCACTCTCCAATTTCTTATACCCACATAAGTCATAAGTTTCTCCTTTTGATAATATGTACAGGTAGAAACATATAAATTTCAATTGAGAAAATAGATTTTGGTATAGCTTTTGTTTCAATAAGAATTGATGTAAAAAATAAGGCAGCTCTATATTTTGTAATTAATAAGTGAACAAATATATATTTTTTAACTTTTATAACTATATCTACTAGATATGAGATTTCTATTTTTCTTTCTTTCACATTCTCTATTTTCCTTTACTTTTCTCTAAATGGTTAAACTCTAACATGGTATCATAAGTTCAGTATAATATAACTTTCGTGTCTTAATTTTTACTTTAGATGTTAATCCATTGCTATTAAATTAAATTAAGATAATTTCTTAATTTAGCCGTAACAAGCTCTTGTGCCCATTTGAGGGTAAAACTTGACAAGTTTATTTGTGGTGATGGAACTCCAATACGTTATGATAATAAAAAATTTGAAATTATAAAGATAGAGAATCTTAAATATACCAACTATATTAAATAAGATTAACTGTTTGTTGTATGGCTCTTGGTATTGGTGACCTCATTGATCTTAATGAAGATAATATAATTAAATTATGTTCGTCACATTTGGAAGAAGAGGTTAGAAGTATATTACATTGCACATACTCCAATTGTTAAAAAGAAACTAAAAGTGTAGCTTTGGATGATCAATAGAGATAAAAGTATTAACAAATATTTTTTGAAAATTAAGAAAATAGTTTATTTTCTTGTTACGGTTGGTTCACCAATTTATGGTGGATATCATATTAATGTGATTTTGGATAGTTTGTCAAATGATTTTGAAGATTTTATTATTTCCATCATGGTTAGACTTGTTTCATATATATATTGTTGACGAAATAAAGATCTCGCTACTCACTTAATAACAAATATTTTTTCAAATAACTAAAGGGGTTTTTTGTATTTTAAATTATTGATTTGAATATATTTCTTTACTTTTAATCTTATTATTAGTATTATATTACACATAATATATATATATATATATATATATATATATTATGTTTCATTATTAATTTTTCCGCCTTCTTTTGTTGTATATCTTAATATTAGTATAAAATTATTGTAAACTGCAAGAGTTATAATAAAAATATGTCATTTATTTGATAGATTATTATCTGTATTTATGTAATCTGTATCTAATTAAAATTAAAATATTATTAGATTAAATATAATTAGATATTATTAAATATTATATAATTATTTATTTTATTAATAAAGTAATTCGTTAAATCAATATGGATTTGATTTATAAAAAAGAGACAGAGTAACAAAATTAAAAAAAAAAACTGATTATGAATATCTAAATATTTAATTATATTTGATTTTAATATCAGTATTGATTAAATTAAAATTGATTGATTTATATATTTAATAATTTATTTTTACGTAGACAAATAAAATTAAAATTGAAGAAATGATTTCACTAAAATTATTTGAGTAAGTTTTTGATTTGGGTTTACGGTTAGGTCTTCTCCAATGTAGTTGTTTTAAAAGGTTGCTTAAAGTTAAGCAACATTTCTTAACAAAATTCCAGTGAAACAAATGATATGACATTGCTCGCACACACATTACTGCTTAAGCAACATTATTTAAGGAAAAAAAAAGGTATGTACATGTTTTGAACGAGAGAAATTAACGGAGATAATGTTTTTAAATTTATGTGGGGGCAGTGGTAAAATTTACATAATTAAGATAAACATCTACTCTAATAATCTTAATATTTAAGAAAAATTGTATAATTTTAAATCTAAATAACATTATAAGGGCATAAAATTATGATAAACATTTTATATAACAGACATGGATGCTCTTAACCAGGTTGCAATATGTCACACATTTTGAATATGAGTAGGTGATTAGTATGCTACTTATGTTAGACATAAGTTTGAATCGCATTAAATAATTCAAAAGTAATTCCATGATTTATTTTTACCAAACATAAAACCAAAGTTTTAACTAAATAGAAAGAGTACTCGCACAACGTAGGTAGTGATAGATCATGATCAATCTTTTCCTTTATTATTTTAAAATTACGTATCAATGTCATTTGTTTAAACACATTATCACGTCTTAATCAACCGTTTGATGATGTCTCTTTAAACTCACCAAACAATGTCCCTCGCACATGCTCCACATGGAATCTGATCTCATCTAAATTCTGTGTTTTTGCACATACATAAATTATTTTCTACTTTTTGGTGCACAAACTTTGCATAATGCATACACCCATTAATGTACTACGTCTCACTTTGTTGAGAGAAAGGCAAAAATAATTGAGAGGCGAATACATTATTGTAGACGACGTTAACCCTATCTCATATCATATTTTGGTGAATGGAGGCATTCATTGATGTACTGTAAGGCACGCATGCGTACCGTTTCTTAAAAAAGCAAGTCAAATTTGATGTTCTTGGTTACATACTTCCAACAAGAGGTGTTGCATCACTCTCTCATTAACATTGTCACCAAGAACACTTGAAAAATAAACTATAACAAATTTGGATAATATTAAAGAGTTTTCTGCTTCTCAATTATTAATATTAAATTTATCTTAATTTGAATTTGTTAATACATTTTTCATGTGGTATACCTTAACATCTGACATTGAGACAAAGAGAAATAATTTAAAAACAATTTGTTCCCCTTATCTCATTACTAGAGGTTGAAAACATAGAAACAGAAGGTGTTAAAGAGTGCAGTGGGTTGGGTGGGCCATGGTATTGGGCCTTGTGAAACCTCACCCTCTACAAGGGATGGTCCCACATCTAGGGGCTAGATTCGCCCCTATGATCCTACCCTAGAAAGCCACAGTAATCACATGCCACGTGCTGTTTACCCGATTCCATCACCATTCTCTGTGACCCTTTTGTTGTGCCATCAGAAGATATGGGAATTGAGAAATAGGCATGGCACGGCAACAACAGAATAGTGAACAACAAGGACTGTTGACAAAGGGGAACAAAGGAAAGGAGGAGGTTGAAATAGTACTACTTTGGGCTTCTGATCCAGTGGGCCCCAAAACCATATGCATTGATTTTGTGGGCCCCTTTTAGGGTAGCCCTACCACCACCACCACCCCGCGTGCCTTCTTTCCCCTTTACTTGTTGGTACACATTTAATTCAGGAATATGCTTATTTATTTCACAAAATTCAGGTACATGTAATATTTTTTTATTGTTTAATAAGCTCTTCTCTATGACACGTGAATACACAATTATTTATTTATTTATTTATTTTTTTAATGGGCTTTATTCATATCTGATTTATGTAAAGAGATATATTATTATTAGAATTGAAGTCCTATTTCAATGAAGTTCTTAGGTGAAGGAGAAACGTGCTTCTGAACGAAGTGTAAAAGAAATGAAATTCTTTTATGTGCTGGTGAATTACTTGAAAACAAGTTTTGATTTTAATTAAGTAACAAGAAGAAGATTAAAGTAAAGTACGGCGCCTAATTTTGTCCACATTTATTCAGGACAAGACCACACATGGCCTTCCTATTCTATATATAAGCTGTTTCGGCACCCACCGTTTTTTTTTTTTCACCGTTTTCGGATGGTTCTTTTGTACATTTTTTAAGTAACGATAACACCATTTCACCACCCAACGAATCATTGTCCCTGTTAAGTGATCTGGTTTTGGACGACTCCATAAGGTTTAAAAAAAATAAAAAAAAATACATTTTTAGAAAAAGAATGAGAGAATTTCAACAAAGTAATATATAAATAAATTTATTTTAGCCTATTAAAGATATTTATTTCATGGATAAAAATAAACGCAATCAATAATTTATATTTTGTTGTTCCGTGTCACAATTTAATACAGTTAATATTGTACTATAGAGTTTTACATCCTTTATTATAATTCTGTGAACAGCATCTAGGTGTTTCTGAAACATATATACGTATATTCCTTGGGGAATTGTTATTTTTTGTTATTTATTTTGGAATATATTTATGTATATTTGTTTGTTTGTTGGCATAGGTATAGGGCCTAGGGTTTTTGGTTAGTGTTTGCTTGCATTAGATATTTGGACCTGTGACTCCATTATGCCAGATATTCTGTTGTCTTGATTCAAGACTAGCCTACTTTGTGAGGTGAAATATTGGATTAAAAGGAGTGTGAAAAAGCAAACAAAAAGGAGAAGAGACTAAAAGGTGAGGGTAAGATTCTTTAGATCAATGCAAAGAGACTAAAAAATGACCGAAAACTTTGTAATATGTATAATAAAATAAATTTAATTATATTTAGAATATAATTTATAAAATAATTTAATATAAAATATAACTTTTTAAAATTAAATTACAGTTAAAATATTTTTAACATAGAATAACAATTATTATGAATTTTTAGAATATAAAAAGTTATATTTTAAAATTACTGATGCCCGATTATGTAAAAATTTTATTGATTTTTCTTAATGTGAAAAATAAAAGTAATGTTTAAAACAAAGGAAAAACAAAGAAAATTTTTATAAAAAACCTAAGATCAAAATTTTCCGATCTTATGTAGACTAAAGTCATATTTAAGTTTATTTTTTTATTAATCCTTTATTGAGTTATATGGACATAATTCCATTATAAACCTTCTTTTCTATCTCTTTCTTATTTTATTTATATTATAGTGTTGCTTTCATTTACTTTCCTTTCGTGTGTATATATATATATATATTAAACACAACATAAAATTCATAAGCTATAACAGCTTCAAAAGGGTATGTTTACAAACTAATATGCCCTGGGTCTTATACTCTGGTGAATATTTAATTAGTTCAACTTGATGTAACTTCATAAAGTTTTTCATATTTTGGTCACACACATATACTATTTTCCCCTCTTTCCTAACATCAACTGTTTTTCACCCTCTTTCATAGTGGACTCATGCCTACCATTGACATTAAGAAATGTAAACATCTCAAAATCGTGATTTCAATTGATTTGAACATTACATGTACTACACTTTATAAATTAATTACATTACAATATAACTACGTTTTCCTCATATACCAAAGAAAGGAAAATACTTATTTATGCTAGCAAAAACACATAACATTTTCATTACATTAAAAAATATATACTTTTCTTATTTTTATGAGTAATTAATTAAAAATAATAATACAATAATATATATATATATATATATATATATATATATATTTAAATTAAAATTTAAGTTCATCATTCCGTCTCTTTTTAAATTTAAGTTAGTGCCCAGAAATTTGATCAAATGTATAAAATTAATATAATTTACAACAAATTTAATATTTCATCACATTTCACGTATTTACAATATATGCATTTACTATATTATGTAAGATATTTATGGATTATTTGAATTAGTTAAAACTTAATATTAATAATCTCAAAAATATTATTATATTTTTTATCTGCGAACACATTAATCAGAAAAAAGAGAAGTTTGCACTAGCAGAAAAGAAAAGGAATAAAAGAAGGAAAAGGGTGTTATTGGATCAAATATAAGACGGTTAACTAAAAGAAGAAAAGAAAAAAACTTGATGCCTACAATAGAATTATGTTAACTCATGATTAGTGTTACTTTTCATAACCCAAAATTATGGGTATATGTCCTAATCAAACATCCATTTCATGATCGACAAGCGATTAACAGGAAATTAAGCCACTCATTGCCACTCATCAATATCTAAATTTTCAATTCTAATATTGAAAAATACAATCTCAAGATAGTAAAATTTGACAATTACCTTTAAAGTAAAACAATTTTTAAGAAATCCAATTTTTACAATTAAACATAATATATAAAAGTAAACTTGTACATTTTTTTTTTAGTTTGAATCATGATCACATCACCTAATTGTATAAAGTGAAGTACTGTATACATATTTTTAATTATTAATATAAATAAAAAACTAATTGAAAATGCAAAGTTCAAATTCAAAATGAAAGTCTAAACTAAAAAAATAAGCAACTTCAAATCTTAAAGTTGAATTTGAAATAAACAACAAAAAACAGAAAGATAACTTGAAGGATAAATACGAAAAACTAAAAACAAATAATCAAGTAAGTAATTATGAAAAGAATAGGAAATACTTAATAAACTGAAATAATAGACATAATGAACAAATACACAAACATCAATTTTTCATTAACCTTTTTTCTTTTTTCTATTTGACGTTTCGCAAATTATTAATGATTTACGTTTACTTTTTTCATTTTCATAAGATTACATCAAATTTTTAGTTAATAAATTTTTTTTGGTAATTATTATTTTTTATTAAAATCGAGATATTGTATGCGGATTATATTATCTATAGTGAATTTATCTTTATATATAAAAAAGTTGCATTCATAAAATGATTTTCTCTCTAAAACTTTCTACATTTTTTAAAGTACATATCTCTTAATTCAATTTTCATTTTATTATTTTCAATAAAAACTTTTACTTCTACCTTTTTATAATAATTTTTTCAATTCTTTAAAATACTTACTTTTCATTTGACTTTTTCAAATAATTATTTACAATTTTATTAAACTCAAAATCTTATTTCTTCTTTTCTTAAAGTTTGATATGTCAAAATTAAAGTGAGGATCTTCAGCTAAAAAAGATTTTTTAGGATTAAATTTTTCTTTTATGTCTTTGATTAGATTTTTACTGTGATCACTTTTATTCGAAAAGTAGTTGTTACCATCATATTTGCGATAGAAGAAGGAGGAAGATATCCTTCCTCTAAATAATCCTTTTTTAGAGAGAAAGTGTTAGTATAAGTCTTTAGAAAAAATCTTTTTGACACTAATAACCTCCTTACTTACAAGGGAGCTACCATCATAATAGGAATAAGAAAAAGAAAAAAGATAAAAAGATAATGGAAGGAAGGTATATAAAAAAAGGAACAAATGAAGAATAAACAAACAAAGACCGGAAAATACAACAAAGAAAGAAAATCTTCTATATTACTCGAATTCTTTAAGAGGTGTAAAAATGAAACTTGAATCTTTAGTATTAAATGTGTTTCGAGCAAAATAACCTAATGTTTTTAAAAAATCACTTCTTAGATAATATATTGTATGAAATGAAATGATTGTTGTCAAAATGTCATGAAATTTGAAAAGCTTCAAAACCACTTATTAATGAAAAAAACACTAATATTAAAAACAGTAAAAATAATTACTTATAAGTGTATGAGTTTTTACATGAAAAAATAAATTTAAACAAAACAACCATGATAAATTGATTTAATCAAACTCATTCATCTTTGAAATGCAAATCTAATAATTCACCTTCTTATATAAAATAATTACTTGGATTTAGAGTTTAAAAACTTAAGTACGTATTCAACTTAAACATAGTCAGATGAACACATATATCAATTGTTATAAATTGTACAATTGTTCGGTATTCAAAAACTCAAATAATAAATTAATAGATAAGAATTGAAAGTTAATATTCAAGTTACTTATTTAAAATTAAACTTATTTTATAGTATTTAACTTTATTACCGTATATCAAAAACTTGTAAATACATACTATTTTTCATCATTTATTATTATTATTATTATTATACTTGATGATTTATATGACTTCACTGTTAGAAAGATTTTAATAGATGAAGTTTCCTTCAATTTTCAGCAACTAATCGAAGCTAATTTTTAAATAATCCATAAACTTTATTCCTTCAAAACCTCGTCCAAAGCAATGCCCCTTCTTTTATTACACATAATTTTGTTGAAGTGTGGGAGTGTTCATTGGCGTGACATTTGGCGTGCAATAATGCATTCTAACTTGATGCTTTCACTCGTGGGTATTGGTCAAATTAGAAATACTTGGACTGTATTTGATTAATTGGTCCATTGGCTATATATGTTCGCCCCACTTTCCTCGTGCTCTTCCAATCAGCCAAATTCAACCTATCTAGCTGGCTACTTAAACCCGACCCTCCTGGAACTAATCATGTTGATAAGATTGATCATTAATGCCCAAAGACAATGGAAAAGGTCACTGCCACTTCAGTCCCTACCCATGTAATCAAAGTCTAACATATCCTCCACTTTGCATTTGTGCACTATTACCAAAGTTAATGGTCCATCAACAACGACAACAACTATGCCTCATCTATGTATACACTTAATAAGGACTATGGTCCCCACTAATTAATTATCTTCAAGGAACAAATGCACCAATTTGGAATTGCGTGACCCAAATTTTATTCAAACTTCCCATCAACTTTAATCTCTAGTTTCACATTTGGTTCGTTTCGGACTATACCTTTCAATCTCCTTTACTGCTTTTGTTGGAGGTTTAGCCTCACATACGTATGAAAAAAAATTGGACCTTTTTAACTTTCAAGGGACCACATGCAATGCAAACATGTTACTATATTTATAATCATTAACATTAATAATTTCTATAAGTGACATCGCCCCCAACTAATTGCCTTACCCTTTTGCCTACAGGTGCTTTTAATTATGTTTTGAAATTTCATAAAGTTATCTGAAATTCCGATGGCATATGCATGGTGTCTCAATTAAGACTGGTCAAAGAATTTAATTTTCTGGTTAATAATTTCCTTTTGTAATTTAAAAACTAACTAGATTTGTTTTGAAGTGTGTGTGTGTGTATATATATATATATATATATATATTAATTGAGTAGGTGTTGTTGTTTATTAGTCTCGGTGTGCGATAAACTGTGCAGGATCCGTATCAAAGATAATAGATTGCGTACATCGTTCTTGGCCTCTTGTTAACAAGTTGTTTTTGGAATACATCAATGCTGCAATGAACTATTGCAAATTACAATCTGGAACGGTCTCTCTGATCTCATACAAAAGACAATGTATAGTAAAACCAATCATCGCATCTCTATGACAAAACCATGTTCGCTTGCTTTGTTCCTCCAAATCAGTTAAAAACAATTCTTAATAACATCCTTTTGAATGCACTTTTTAAATATACTTATAATATGAACAAAATATACATATAGTACCACAAGTATTATTGATGTTGTTGTTCTCCAGTCAAATATGTAAACAGTCATGAACTCAATTCTCAAAGGGTAGGATAGATCTTGCAAAACCAAGTTGGTGTGGAATTTTACTTGGGGAAAGAGAAACCCCCAGAAAGGGAAAATGTTAAAGATTCTGTGCTCACATATTGTGTGTATGTATGTTGTATTATTATTATTATTATTATTGTTACGAGTGTTTTGGTTTCTCTCTGGGAGTGCCTACCCTAGTTTCCTTAAATATCTCATGTACTTTGTCTTGTTCTCCATCTCTTCCCTGAAATAAACAACGACATGGCATGCAGATTCCTCACCACCCCAGCCTGTATCTTCCTTCATATTTAAGGATTCCTGCACTAGGCCAAGCAACATCTTTGCGCCAGTAAAATAAAATTTCAGGTTTCGGCATTTACATGTAAGCGAGTCGATCTCATCATTTGCAGACCCTGCACCTGCAATTTTCAAGTTTCCAGCTTCTGGGAATTAATTGCACTCCATGTGTGTGTGTACCATTTTTTTTTTTTTTGGTGGACCGTCCGATCCATATGAATGACATTATGGAGAATATTTAAGCACGTATATGTGTGTGTGTATGTATATATATATATACCTGGAGTAAGATGACACAGTGATGGTTGTTTGTATTAGAGAATTAATAATGAAGGAAAAGGCCAAAGGAGGGTCTATAATTATGGGCGTGACTCTAACATGTACTTAAACTAAAACAACACACAGTTCAACCTTTGGTGGAGCAGAAAAGGGTGTCTGAATCTACCTGGAAATTGAGGTGAGTTTTGTCTTCAAGTCATGGAAAAGACGCAATCTAACTAAAGAAGCCAATAAATATGATGCAATAGAAGCATATTTTAATGGAAGGGTGCATGGGGTAGACAGCCAAGGGACCGGATGAGTAAACAAATAGAGAGTGTGTTGGTGTCAAGTGTGAGGAGGGGATTCAAACACGCTTACACAAAGAGCCTTTTTCTGTCTTCTCTTATTGGACAAATCTTATCCCATCTTCGTGTTTATTGGTATCACAAACCCTCATTCTTTTTCTGCTTCTTAATTTTCATGTATAATTTCCTATCATTCAAACCCAAATAATGCACTCTTGCACGTGACGTAAACACTATTCTTTCTCATCTCAACATAATGCCACATTTTTGAGATACCTCAATGCATTACACCTATATCTGCGCATACACATGCCCATCATAAGGATACAAAAACCAAACATGGACCACTCTCTTTGCCTCTCACTTATTTTCCCCTCTCCATCATCAAACGCCACCCTTTCATCCATCTCAACCACAAAACATTAACTCATTCCACACTCAATTTTAAATTTAACCCTTTTCACCTATTCCGTGTCGACGCTTTTACATTTTTACCTTAGCCCAAAACTTCAATGAGCTTCGTTCATTTGTCAAACAAAGAAAACACAAGGAGAATTAAATTATCACCCGACACTTCTAATTATTATATTTAAAGCAAGAGCATCTTCAAAACCACAATTCAATGAGTCTCTATCTCTCTTTTGTTCTCACACAAAATTCAACAGCATTCACTAATTTCTGTTCAAACCGTAGATTATGACTTTAATTCTTATTTTTTATTTTACTTGATTCTATCTTGTAATCCTTTTACTCACACACAAACAAGGTTGTAGTTATTTCTATGAACAATCACAATTCATTCCATTCTGATATTCTAAGTTGCTTAAAATAGCTCCTGAAAAACTACATTAGAACTGTTCTAATTTAAGAAATCAAAGCTGGAATTTTTTTACGAAAAAATTAACACTTTTACCATTTTCAGTGACCCTTTATCGTGATTTCAGTAAAGAACTAGTTTTTTAATGAACAGTTTTACGTCGGTCATCAGCTGATAATCAAATAAAGTGAAAAGTGTTTAATAAAATTGAGGCAAAATGGAAAATGGAATTGGGTGCAGAAATAATTAAATGAGTAAAGAGTAAAATAGGTAACTAGGCCGGCATGGGATTGAGAAAAAAAAAGAAGCATGGGAGAGTGAGGGAGCATATTGAGATTATGATGATTACTTAGTCTGGGAATGAAGAAGAGGAAGGGACCCATCTTTTCTTATACTTGATTTGTTTGCCAATTTAGTAACATGGGATGTCCCTAATTCCACGAAATTACCCACCTCTACAATCTCTCTTTCTTTCTCACCATTCATAGACATAAATGTTCGCCCCAATTCAGTAACAAATCACTTTTATAATAATCTCACTATTCTCACCTAGCTCTCTCTCCGCATATATATACCTTTCCATCAACTTATTCAACCATCATCACCAACACCACTCACACAAATTTTACAAAGCGAATTATGGATTTACAATTAGAGTGGAAAAAAATATAAACATAAAGAAAGTGAAAAATGTTGTTTTCATTAATTTAAAAATATGTGTAAATCAAAATACGACTATAAATAGTTGTCAAGAATATCAACTATTTAATGGAAAATAAGTTATCATTGTCGATCCTTCGTCGGGATATTGTAATGTACTTTCTGAATAAAAAAATGTGATGTACTTTTTCGATGTAGTAACGCATTTCGCACGTAACTTGAACCATTAAGTATTACGTGTATGGTGGGGGTATTTTTAGATTTTACTAAAATATAAAGAGTAATTAAAAACAATAAGTATTAGTTTAAAGTAAATGCATATAATCCACTTTAAAAAAATTTGAGATGATAACCATAACTTTTATAATTTTAATAAAATATTCTTAATTAAAACACCAAGCGTGATTAAAATATTGACTTTACATAACTTTTCTGCACTTTTTAATTAGAAATAATAAGTAAACAAAAACTTGTCTTTCTTGAAAGTGGATATTTTTGTGGAATTATTGTATATTGGGAGATAATTTTTGTTTTTCTCTTTCTCTCTCTTTGTCATATCTTGGGTAGCTAGCTCCATCAAATAGTTCCCACAGTTCCCACATCAAACCATAATCATCACGCCTCTTTCAAAACCCTTCCTTTTTCTCTTTCTCCTTCTCACAAAATCCTCAATTCCCCATCACTCTTTTCTCTCTCAGTGGAGAGAGAAGTGAACAACGTAGAAAATGTCGATAAACCACTACTCCATGGACCTTCCCGAAACAACACTGTGGTGGCCCCAACAACAACAGCAACACCCCATCTTAATGGAACCAACCCCAAACCCCTCCTCAGACCCTCTGCGTCTCAACCTCAACCACCAAAACGACGACGTCGAAGAAGACGAAGAAGAGGACCAAACAACAACCACTACACAGCAAGAAGAAACGGAAGACGAGAAGGAACCCATGTTCGAGAAGCCTCTAACTCCCAGCGATGTGGGGAAGCTCAACCGCCTCGTGATACCGAAGCAGCACGCTGAGAAGTACTTCCCGCTCGGTGGTGGCGGTGGCGGTGGCGGCGACTCGGGCGAGTGCAAGGGGCTCCTATTGAGTTTCGAGGACGAGTCGGGTAAGTGCTGGCGGTTCCGCTACTCCTACTGGAACAGCAGCCAGAGCTACGTGCTCACCAAAGGGTGGAGCCGCTACGTCAAGGACAAGCGCCTCGACGCCGGCGACGTCGTCTTGTTTGAGCGCCACCGCGCCGATGCTCACCGCCTCTTTATCGGATGGAGGCGCCGGCGACACGGCGAGACGTCGCCGGTGCACGTTAGCAGCAGGGCGGTGGGGCACGGGAATAGTAAGAATGAGGGTGGTGCTACCGGGGGTGGTCTCGGGTGGACCAGAGGGTTCTATTCTGCGCATCCTTATCCTACGCATCAGCAGCTCCTGCATAATCATCAGCCCTTCCCATACCAATATGACTGTCTTCATGCAGGTTGCTCTATCTCTTCAGCACAAATAAATATTTTATCTCTTTAATTTCTTCCTATTTCTCTACTTCACAAAATCAATCATTTTATCTTTGCTTTCTTCACTTTCACCTATTTTACCTTTTTTAATACTTTTTCTCATCCCCTTTTCCGCCATTCAGGTTTTGCCTAATAAATACTATAATCATATTTAAATTTAAAAAAAATATATTATCTTATTATCTAACACTTTTTTTTTTATCTTTCACATATTAGATTTTTCTTTGAGGTATATCTCTCTTACCTTATTTTAATAAATGATAAATATATGGTAAACAACATTTAATACTTCATTAATATTGTCAAGAACAATCAAACATTTTACACTGAAACATCAAACAACATAAAAATGTAACACTATATATCCTTTGCATTTTTAAGTGAAGAAAGAATGTAAATTGTATTTGTAAATTTAATTCATCCCTTGCATAAGTTTTTATCGTACCCTATCCTTTCACAAATAATACTACCTCTTTTTGTGATTTCCTCGGGTACAATATTCTTTCACTTGATTTTTCGTTTTGGGGGTTATTTTTCCTATTTTGAAGTGTATTTGCTTCTTTGATTATGTGAATAAAGAAAGAAATAAAAAAGGACAAGATGATGAAATAATTACATTCTTGTGGAAGTGCGTGAAGTTTACCTTCCAATTAATTGGGAGAAATGTGGTTTTATATCGGGATTTGCGAGAAGCCGAATTATTTTGTTTAGATTGGTGAAACCCACGTGAAGCATACGCGCCGATTGTCGTTGAATATATTTTTTGAAAAGTTGGAGGTTGAGAAAACCATGCGGTGGCGTTTAATCCGTTTCTCCTGATGTTGATCCAATTTTGTGTGGCGTAAGATTTATTTAATGAATTGAATGTTATTTTGATGAAGAATGCACGTGTTGCAATGTTACAGGAAGAGGAGGGTCCCAAGGTCAGAGAGAAAGGACGAGAGAAGAGGGAAAGAGTGGGAGTTCGAGTTCTAGTTCAAGGGTACTTAGGCTGTTTGGGGTGAACATGGAATACGAAGCTGAACATGATTCTGGACCCTCCACACCCCAATGCTCCTACAATAGTGCCAACATGCCCTCCACACAGGGGGCACAAACCCTTCACCATTTCTACCATCATCACCAACCTTCTCCCCATCCCCCTCAACCTCATCACATGCTACGTCACCAACCATACTACTACTAGCATATATGCATATGCATATCAATCTGCCACCCCCTCCATTAATTTCTTTTTCTTTTTCTTTTTTTTTTTGCCTCCCTCAAGTGTAAGATATATAACTATATATGTATCCACTTGATTAGTTAATATAAACTATTGCTCATTAATCGCTCCCTCGTCAGAATCTTTCTTGTGGTTCATGCACGCAACTGCAACTTGTTTCTTTATTTTTATGGGGTCTTCGTCTTCTCTATTTTCAACCACTCGCCATCGGTTTATGCCAGAAGGGACATTTCTCTTGTGGCACTTCATTTTAGGCAAGGGAATATTAAATTAACTACGTACAAATTGTTGCTACCTACACTTCAAGAACATTGTCCATTTGCATATTCAAACTGTGCCCACCTCATCAGATTTTGGGTAGTGGGTTTGTGTTGAAGCTTCAACGAAAATATGAAATTTCTAGTAAGATTTAATCCTATAGACAAATAGCTTCTTTTATCTAAATCTATATTATTTTAATTACTTGATGATGCAAATGATTAGTCCAAATTGAACACAACCAAGGAATTTATGATCTTGTGAGGGAGAGAAACTGCTTGTCAATTTTTGTAATTACATCAATTAGTTTAATGAATGAAGGTATTTCAATCCTACTCTTATAGTTCTTTATTCAATGTATACTGTAATGGAGTAATATAATGTTTGGTTAATTAAGTTCAGATATACGTTGACTTACGATGAACCTCGAAGAAGAAAACTTTTTCTTCTCCGCTTTGGAGCATGTCCTAATTAATGTTAATCACTTTAATTGTCTGGGCTTAGCAAAGTTAATAACATTATCCGATTAATTTTAACAACTAATAATGAGTTTTATGATTAATGCTACTTTAAAAATAACATTTTAATACCTCGAGTCTACGTATTCATTGATAGATTGATTCCCCTTATAATTTTGGTAGTGATGGTTTCCTTTTACCCCGACAAGTTAACTTAGCTCTTTGTCATGTTTGTGGCATCATCTTGCACCACTTATCTCTCTTTTAATAAATTTTGTTTTATTTTCTGAGTCAAAAAAGGATTCGGTTTTCTCTTTACCAGTATGAGAGTGATGACCGGCGTTTTTTATTTTTATTTTTATTTTTATTTTTTTTATTATTAAGGTCTAAAATATGAAAACCCGTTTTGTGATATGTATTTTTATCTGTACAGGTTTTTCTTTTCTCCTAGTAACACTAGTACAAAATTGATTTTTAACTTCTTTTATTTTTTAATAACGAGATCGAATTTAAACTCAATAATAAGTGTACTATGTAATTCTTATATCATATAAAACACATATTATATTGGTGGTTGTGGGAATTGATGTAATACCTGTCTATTTAGAAAAATGACATTTCATTATAGATTTTAGTATAAGAAAAATATACGTTGAATTGATTTGGTATCTTATCTTTAAATTTGTATAGGATTAGATATATTGTTGGATTGAATTGGTTCGAGGATGTGAATATATATGATGTATGATTGGTTGGATGATGAATAATAGATTATATAATGTTAATATATTATGATTGAAATGAAGACATAGTATTTTTAAGAAAAAAATATTCCTGTCGAGATATTAATTAGGATATGCATTGTTATTGAAATTTGTTCAGAAGAAGATATCCTGACTCTACTGATAGTTTAGAATCATATAGAGAAAGAGTGTCAAGTGGTGGAGTCGGAGGAGGTTCATATGGATAATTGTTGTTTGAAATATAGTCTGTAGAGAATATCATATGGGTTAACCCTATCATACAAGGATGATTGATCACGTTAGAATTGTGTGATACAACTGGAAGTTAGTTGTATAACAGGTGTAATATCTGAGTCTATCTCAATGTATAATCTTTTAGAATTAGAGTCAATTATCTATGTAATTGAGTCACTGTCATGATGTGAAAATGTATTTTCTATATTGATGTTTAAACAAAAAATAATATGAGAGTTCTAAATATATCATACCTTGTTGATATAGAATTCTATACTTATGTTATGTTATTTTAAAGCATCTTTGGTTTATTTTTGTTGTTTGTGCTTGTGTTATGTATTTAACTATAATGATGATACACGTGAAGATGATTTAACAAGTGATAAGATTCCATAATAAACTATTTGAGTGCTTTTGACTATGAGATCTTATGGTATGTGTTTTTTATTAAAGTGGTAGTAAGTATTTTATACATTTATGTCGTACATTATTTTTATATCAATAATATTTTTATTTATTTGTTAAGGATATAAGATAATACTGCATATTATTTATGCATATAAATTTGAACTCGATTTTTATATCCACATATTGAATTTTTTAAATAATATATATATATATATATATATATATATATATATATATATATATATATATATATATATATATATATATATATATATTAATTAGATAAGCCTAATAGTTAGTCATTCTTTTTACATATAATATATTTGGTAAGTTAATAAACAAGTTATTAGTTTATTTGATTAATTTATTAGTTTAGGATTTTATAAGTTCCTTGATTAATAACACGACAATATTTGTTAAATATCTTAAAAGTAGCTTATTTTAGAGTTTGTAGGTTATAACTTACAAACTAAGTTATTTTCATTAATTTCTAACTTTAATTTATTTATTTATTTTTATACTATTACTCTTTATGTTTTAATGCATATTATTATTCTTAATTTATTTTATCTATCATTATTTATTTTAAATTTATAAAAACAATTAATTATTGTACTATTTTTAGTAATTATTGGATTACAATGTAATTTTATATGCAGTTCAAGTTTTAAAAAATTAATATTATAAATTGAAATAATTAATATTTTATTACATAATGCTATGTGAAAATTATACACAATGAAAACTGTAAAAAACAAATTTAACATAACAGTAATTTAAATTGAGAAATAAAAAAATTTAAATTTCTAAAAATAAATAACAACTAGTGAATATTCATTATATCAACTTATGTTGAAATAAAATGATTGGTCCAAATCTATATATATATATATATATATATATATATATATATATACACAAATAAAAAAAAATAAAAAAAAATAAACAAAAATAATAAAAAATTGATTATTTTAGAAAATCTAAATTTAAAATTATATAATAATATACTTTTATTTAAGAAAGCACATTTTATTTATATATTTAATAACTGGTTTTTTGAACACTTCTAATTCAACAATAATAGAAATAACATCTCAGTATCAAAATCATCAATTGTTAGTTTTATTAAAGAATAAAGATGATAGTATTATAATGATTATAATATCAAAATTATCAAGAATAAAGATCATAGTATCATAATGATTATCAAAATAAAGATAATATCATCATAATGATTATATATCAAGATTATTAATGGTGAAAGTTAAATGAAATTTATTAGAAGGTTATGAGTACTTAAAATTGGTACTCTATAAATAGCATACTTATATTATTATGTAAAAATCGTAATACCCACATATATAACTCGCTGGCAGCTTGATACAATGTTCTCAACTATTCATTCTATTTTAACAATTTATATTTATCTGTTTTATACTTTTCTTCAATTCATTTGCTTCAATAATTTATTTTAAACACTTTATCATTTTCTTTTTTCTTTTCTATATGGTTTAATTTACTATTATTTTTTTATTTTTTTACTATTTTTTGAAAATCTTCAATAAATCTTATAATGTGAACCTTCATATTCAATTTAAAATAATTTAACACATAAATAAATAATAAAAAATTTAGCATAAATAATAAAATGTCTAAAAAAACATGTCCCTTTCCATACTTATGAGCTTATATTTGTTTTTGTTTTCATGAAAAATATATGATCATAGATTATTCTAACAAATTCCCAGTAACAAGATCAATCTGATATCAATTCCTTTTTGGTTCCATAACCTGTATTCTCCTGGCAACATAAACTTCCATGTAAGTGACTGTGGGCCCTCTTAGACGTTGTAATTAAGCATAATGATTTACCATAATGAATACTCTCCAAAAAAAAAAAAAGTACTACTTTTACCAACTTTTGTTAAATCGATCTAAAACTTTCCCCAAGCAAATTCAACAAGTTTGTTGCATATGGTAGTAAAGTATCCAGATTTCAAACCTTCCAATTTTGGGAAACCCTATTATTATTCCTTCCACTTCAAATCACTCTCAAGTATTTTATATCTTTTCAGAATCAAACATTGCATGATGGCAATCCTGAATTTCACAAGGGTAAGTTTCATTTTATTAAGAATTAACCAGAGATTCTGTCATCCTTTATTTATTTTCGGCACCAGTTTTATATTTTCTTCATAGACACATGAATTTTAATAAGTTAATATGTTTCTATTAAGGTTTTCAATAAAAATTAGGATTTAATTAAAGTATATCAATAACATTTTTTTCTTATAATAAATTATCGTATGATAAAAGTAGTGACTTTTATAATAGTCGATGTAAGAAAATTCACTCAGGCAACCAGTTATAAATAAATTTTACAAATATTAAGGAATTCATTTTACATGTTAGTGTGTATATATGTGTGTGAATAATAAAGTAAACAATCTTTACACTACAAAAGTACATATATGTTTTTTCTAAAAAAAAAAAAATTCATTTTTTTTCTCTAGTTATTTTAAGAGTTTAGTTAATATAGATGGTTGACGTAGTTTGTTTTACAAAAGCATTTCTTTTTTGTATAGAAAAAGTTATATTACTCACTCATCACATTAGTAAGATAATAACTTTCTTGACCTTGACTTATCCGAAGATCGACTTGGTATTTTCGTGATTAATTTTCGCAAGGTTAAAATACTGGTTGATTAGTGAAAAAGACGTTCTCCAACTACAAATTAATCCTTAATTATCAATTTTTGAATATTGTGTGGATCATCCTTAGAAAAAATATTAATAAAATAAGTTGAATAAAACAACTTTTATTAAATAAACTAACCGAGGTTAGCAGAACGCACTAATCACACATGAATTAATTAATGTTCAATTTTTCTTTAAAAAATATTTATATTTAATGTTTAATTGTATTTTACACAAAATTATCCCTTAAAAGTATATGTTATACTCAAAGAAAATCATAAACTCATGGAAGGAAAAAATTGACATGGATAACGTGGAAAAAGTATGCAGACCATATTTTATTTGAAGTTTTACTTTTTATATTTTATTAATAAAAGTTAAATAAGTTTTAGATCAGAATGTAGATACTTATTTTGAGTAGCCAAGATAATAAATAGTAAAGGAAAATATGCAATTTGTTGAATCCTGTAGAGGCAGATGGTGCAGATTGAGGAGCATTAATTGAGTGATATAATAGGAAGTAGTAAAGAGAAAGAATGGGATGAAGATGGAAGGAGGTGATTAATAGAATATGTGTGGAAGTGTGTGATTGCAACAGATAAGAAATTGCCGAGGATAAAGATGTGTGGATGTGACATCCCTGAGTTGACCCAATTAAGGGCACTATGTCAGATAGCCCTTACCTGCAGAAAGAAAAGAAATTGGAAAGAAAATGATGATGATGATGGGCTGAGGAAAGAAATGAAATCCCCGATTTTCATACCAAACTTTGACACCAGAATAAGAAGAGTGAAAGGAGGGTAAGTAATAAGTAAGTTGTGGCAGAGAGACAGAGAGCGAGGCATGGGAAGGTAGGACCCATTAATGGAGAATTCAAGTGAATGAGAAATGGGGAATCTATTTGGCACTGTTCAGATTCTGCCTGAACATTTTTTTTATCTAGTTTTTTAGGAGGCTTCGTGGTAATTAATGTGTTTCTTTCTTTGTTTGTTTGTTTGTGTGAGAGAGAGGGTATGGTTGGAGTGATGGACTTGAGTTGAATGAACGGAGCTGATTATCTGATGATGGATGGTTGATTGATATGATAGAAAACATCACTCTTTTTCTGCAATACATGCATGTGCACAATCTCATGCCTCACTTTCACCAATAATTCCAACATTAATTAATCACATCTTTCTTCTTCTCCTTCTTCTAAGCTTACATCTTTCATTTTTTTTTTATCTCTTTTTGTTATCTTGTTAATATTTTTTAATGTTTTTTTTCCAAGTCAATTGGTATAATACACAAATATTAATGTTGTAAAAAATGGTTAAAGAAACAACGAAGAAGGCACAAAATAGAGATGACCAATTTTTGTAATGGAGGAATTAGGTTATAAGATCTAGACTTTCCTATTATAATAGGTTAACTAAACATAAAATTTTTAAGATTCAGAACGTTGAATAAATAAATATTAATTAAAGTATGAATCTTATAAAACTTTTTTTTTATTGAAGTAAAAATTCTAAAAAAAAATATTAAAAGTTTTATAGGACAAGAAAAGACATAAGATTTCATATAATAAATATAGTTGGATTTACCTCTTTTCTCATTTTATTATCAAACATATTAAGTTTTAACTAATTTATTTATTTAATGATATTTTTAAAATATTTTAACTTTAATGAATGTTTAATATTTGGTTACACTATTATAATATGTATTTTTTGTTTTATAAAAAATAACATTTTAGGAAAAAAAAATATTGAAAGATTAATACAAAAAACTAATTTTATAAAATTAGTTTTTCTTCGGAGATCGAAAATATTGTTCGATATTAATTATATATGCATTTTACTTACATTTCTTAAAGAAATTTATCTTGAAAAAAAAATTGTGGTGTTTACGGATAATACATCATCACTAATAGTTAAATAAAAGATAATGATATACGTTTTAATGCTATATAAATGTAGTTTTTTTATCTTCATAATAACACATTCATAGAAAAAGTGAGTTATTTCAATGAAAAAGGAGGCAATACACCTTTTATTATTACTCAAAAATCACAAAATTGCATGAATATAATTTTCATTTAACAGTCGTTTTCTTGGATTTCTTTTACTAAGATAAAGAAAAACTAATAAACGGATATAAGAGAGTAGTAATCTTACAAAATTATAATCATATTTCCACTAATTCGTTTTTATTTTCAACTACATATCATTAATACGTAAGGAGTATAAGTAAATAAAAAATAAAAAATAGATAAGTTTACATTTCAAAATTAAAATGACTCTTATTTTAAGACTTTCTTTTGTCTTACTCCCAAGCCTAGCATATTCTTCTTGAACATATGATCAAAATATGTGTTGCTAGCAATGTTTGAACAAACGTGATTTAAGATAACTATCATATAAAATTAAGAGACTATGCAGAAGTTTAGAGTGAATGATGGAGATGGTGAAGATATATAACAAGGGTGTTGTGGCTATCTTAACATGTGGATGAAAGTGAAGTGTGGATGGAAAAGCTCAATAGCAGGCCGTGGAGCCCCCAACCCCACTACATTTCTGCCAAATCTGTTTTATCTGCCATTCTCATTTGCCCATGTTCTAAGCTTCTGCAAAATACAAAACAACACACCAAAGAAAGTTATAGAGGAACAACGTTAACAGCATCAGTAACTGGGGTGAAATGTTTGAGCAAAAGTGGGAAAAAGTGAAAGAAGAAGCAAGCTGTGTTTGTATGAAGATAATGGTACGTTGAAAATGAGTTGATCTTATCTACTTATCTGCTCATTCATGGCTTCTAAATTCTGATAAACATGTTCTGTGATGCAGTGTGAGGGTCATATGGGGGAAACTGCCACAAACAACTGATTCAATATGCAGCATTTGTGGCAACCTGAGTCTTTGCTTTTTGGCTCATTAGCACAGATTTTGGACCACTTTCCACACACCAATTTCAACTCATACAAAAAAAGACACAACACTTGATTCATTCAACCTCTCTCTACACGCTACATTATTCTCTCATTTTTATTTACATCAATCTATTTTTTTTTAATTATTTTTTCTCTAAACTCTTTCCAACCATCCCTAATGAAAAGGAAAGATGGATATAATGTAAACCAAACTTTGAGGACCCACTGGAACACCTTCCACCCATTACTGTGTTTATCAGACATGTCAATGTCATATCATAAATCATCATGCAATAAGCATAGTGCAATAACATTACCATGTGTATGGTGGTTGGATTAACCAAAAATAATTATAATTTTTAAATAAAAAGCTAATTACTGTGCTACTAAGATACCGTGATAGTGTTAGCATTGAATGCTTCATTCGTACAGATGAATAGTCTTTAGGATTACATGGCTAATCATCTAAATCAATCACTAATTATTATGACAAGTTATACAACTAATTTAGATCTATTTAAATAAAATATTTCTAAAATAGTATAAATAAATAAACATATGTTATTTATTGATTATGTATTTAATACTTTATATGTATTTTTTATAGACTTTAGTGTCATAATATTTTTGTTAATTTATATACCCACGTTTTAAATGAAGACAAGAAAGATATATCTTAGCACATTTTAAGAAGATAAGAGAGAGCATATCGAATATAAGAAATCAACATAAGAGAAAAAGTTAGTCTTATAAAACTACATAACAATTATAGTAGTCAGTTTTGTGTTTAAAATAGTAAATTATTAAAGATAGATAAAGCTGAAAGTTACAACTTGATTGAAATAACACCGTTTTCTTTAAAAGAAATTTTAGCCCTTTATTAGTTTTATCAATACATACTTTGTAATGTTTCCACATGATTATTATTAAAATTAACAGACTTATTTTATATAATAATTTATAATTAAGTGATAATATCAAATTGTTATACATCGTCACCACATAATTTTTAAACTTTAATAATGCCCAGGTGGGTGTGGGTCTGCAAGTGGGAAGGTCCCCAGGTATGTGGTATTTGTGATTGGTACCCATCTATAATGCCCAATCAATCAAACAAACAAACAAACACATTTGACTTGTCACTATGCAAAGTTGGATTTGAATTTGGCTCTAGATTTAAAAGTATTTTAGATGGTAAAATAGTAAAAAAAGGTTAAATTTCATTTAAGAGAATTAATTATAATTTTAGATTTAACATTTGGGATAATTTTTTTATTTAGTACTTCAAGATTTAAAAATGATTTTAAAAAAATATATTTTTTTTCTACGCTAGTGTAAATACATTAATTTTATCTACATATAACATTAACTCTCAAACAAATTATGTTGTTAATAAAGTGTTGTACAAGTATACTTTTCATATCAAGGTTTAAAGAATTGACCTAAAATTATATACTACATCAATTTCTTTAATAATTGTGTAAGCAATTGATAATTAATATATAATTTTTACATTAGTTATTTAGTATACAAATTTAATAATGTATACAAAAAAACAGTATATATTTTTTACATCAGTTTCTTAAGCCCGAGGTAGAAAGTACGTACTATACCAGTTACATACCAAGGTTGTTATGAGAACATAAAAGGTATTTGGTGTTGGTATCAAGAGTGCTAGTTTGACTTTGTAGTAGCATTGACTTGTATCACATTAGAATTGATTTGAGTGTAGGTAGAGGAGTAATATATAATGAAGATACAACATTTGTTCTATTACAACCAAGATAAAGTAAAAAAAAATCTTATATTGTTAAAAAATATAATATCAACCAATATTTATATTGAGATAATTATTTTAATATAGATTAATATTTTTACTAAAATAATACTTTTGTGCTTTTTACTTATATAATATATGATATGTTGTTAGTATTGGATGAAAAAATAATTATAATCATTAACTATTTAGATGTTAATAAATAAATTTTATGTTTTCAAAACACAGCCAAAGAATATAAATTTTATGCTTTTTAAAGACTATTAAAGATTATGCATGACTTATGAAACTTATTAAAAGTTCCTATCAATAGTATATTATATTCAATTGTACTATGTTTTTCTATAAATTATAGAAAAAACTAGAAAAGAGAGCTTTTACTTATATAATATATGCTATGTTGTTAGTATTGGATGAAAATTAACTATAATCATTAACTACTTAGATCTTAATAGATAAATTCTATGTTTTCAAATCAATAAAAGATTATTCATGACTTATGAAATTTATTAAAAGTCCCTATTAATAGTAATATTCAATTATACTATGTTTTCTATAAATTATAGAGAAAAAAAAATAGAACAGAGAGTTGAATTATATCTTATGTATAAAACCTTGAAACAAATTGAAGTCAAGAGAATAAAAGTATAAGAAAAGTTTAGCTATGTTTTGTATACTTATAATTATAAATATAAATATACAGTTTTGTTTTGATGATAAGTTTTCGACAAAGTTGTACACATGTGGATTATACATGTATGTAATTATCAATTGTAACTCAATTTTTTTTTTTTTTTATAAAAGTCTAGTAATGTGAGTAGTTCATTTTAAAGTATAAAATATATAATTTATTAATAAAATTACTTGTATACTTTTATTATAGAATAAATATATATTAATTTGGAAGAGACTCATATTTAAAAAAAATTGAATTAAATAAACTGAAATCCAACATTAATAGAAATGAATAAAAGTAAAAAAAAATATATAGCGAAGCATAACTTATTAAGTTTTGGATTAATAACAGATGTGATGTTATCTTATATATATATATTATCTTATATGATTAACTTATAAAGTCTACTTCTCCACTATTCTACCAAATCCTCTATTAATTTCTGAAGTTTTAAACGTTAAAGTACCAGTTATGCTAATTTCATATGAGTTTCAAATGATTGGTAGTTGAGGGGAGGAATTTCTATTATAGTCAACATCTTTCTTAGAGGAGGTGCTTTTGGTGAGAAACATCGTATTTATGTTAGATATCTCAACATTCACACTTACTTTTATTTCTTTAAGAGTATTTTACATTTGAGTCGTGATATTTTAACACTTCTTCAAACCCATATCATCGGTATACAATTGTCTTCTTATTTTATTCTTAATCACATAATTTTTTTATGACTTATCTAACTACAATATTTTATTATTAAAAAAAGTGGTCAAATCATTGTTTATATTTTAAAAAGACGTGTTTTCCTTACTCTATACAATTGTTGGTCTGTTACCTCTGTTACCTTACTCTATGCATAGTATTTGCAAGTTTTTCTTTTCTGTTAAAGGCCAATGATAAGCTCAAACTCAGCTCTAATATTTATGAAGAACATTTAAAAAAAACATATTACAGTGAATTGTTAAAAATTCAAAATTGAAATTACAAATTCAAGTCTGTTATAAATGTATTTCAAACTTATTATTAATTATTGTTTTCTAATCAAAGTCTGAAATTACATTTTACCTTCTAAATTAATAGTGCTTAAAGCCAACATTTTAGTCATTGCACAACACTATATCAATCCAATAAAAGCCAATATTATAACAGGGAAATCACAAAACTAATAATACTGCAGTTACATTGGTTCAGTTAACTATAGGATTTTCATATTTAAAGCTAAATCAAATTGAACGAAAAGAAAAACAAACCTCACTTACAAGGAAAGGTGTTCATGTTTGTTGCACTTGTACTGTTTTTTTATTTCTATTCTCAAATACATTCTAACATAAATAGAAAAAAACATTATTCATGGCCATGAGAGAAGATGAATTTAATCAGTCAAAACAACAATCTCATAATCAGGGAGAATTTAGTTAGTCTAACGGCAATTAGCTACACTGAGAAGAATTAAACAAAAGCTGTAGATGTAATAATAACAATAATAATTAAGAAACAAAAAATAATGATGAAATCAAGTGAAATCCAGCTAGCTGAGAAGACGCACGAGTAAAAGAAAAAGGGTGAAAAGGGTAAAATCACTCGTGCTTCCTTTTCTTATGGATCTTCTTCAAAACCTGCAAAATAAACACCTTACATTACTTTTCTAAGCCTCACATAGTTTTAATGGAATGTGAGAATGAAGAGAGAATCAACATGGGCACTCTATTTTCTTGTTCTCTTACTAACATCCATATTCTTCTTCAATTTCGTGTACCCTTTTGATCGACAGTTTCTTTCTCGCTTTGCTTTCTCATCGTTATCATCGTCATCATATTTCGCTCACAAGAAATCGCCGTTCATCGGAGCCTGTGATTACTCGAGAGGCCACTGGGTTTGGGATGAAACCTACCCACATCGCTTATACGACGAAAATTGTCCCTTTCTTGATCCAGGATTCCGGTGCCACCAAAACGGACGCAAAAATGAAAGCTTTCGTAATTGGCGATGGCAACCTGATGGCTGTGACATTCCCAGGTATGTGATGTATGTTGGCATTCTGTGATGCACATTACTTGTTGCATGCATCCATGCATGGCTATGTATATGCTATCATTCTTTATCAGTTTTCCAGAATCTCTTTGCATTTTTGAGATAAAATAAATCCTCACACGGCCAAGAATAAGGGCATCATGTGAGTCTTTTTGGCTTCTTTTCATCCTCTCCCACATTCCTCCCTTAGTATTTTCCAACATGCAACACTTTACCAATTAATTCCCACAATCGTGAACTTTTATCCCAATAAGAAACTGGTTTCCAAACGGAATTTTGAAGACATTTTTCTTTCTTTTTTTTATTCATGAAAAAGTTGGATCCTCCAAAACCCAACTTCTCAATATAATAGAGGTTCGTTGTCAACTAATCCGAGGTTAAGGTATGATACAGTTCCGTAATTTGATTAGCAAAACATACCAACAAAATAACCACATAACCACATAAAAATTAAATAATTAATATAAAAATTAAGTTATATATCGATTGTAGCTTTTTGATGTTCAACTATCAAACTTTGACAAAATTTAATTTTAAAACAAAATTTATTTAAAAGGGGTGGAACCCGACTTGTGACTTGAGGTAAAAGTTTGGCATGTTGAAAAATAAAAAGGGAGGACCAAAATCTGCCGAATCATTTTGTCAGAGAAGTGTAAAAAGACAATTAGGTCTGAGTTGAGTCAAATAGTACATTTTTGTTTGGAGGTTTATAATTGTCGAATTCAATTGAGGAGCATAATCTGAAGGTGAGGTGCTGCAATAAAACAAAAGGGTTAAATACCTTGGTTGAACATGTAGCATTAATTAAAGTTTTGACAGTTAACCGAGAAAATTCACATTTTGTTTGAAGCATGTGAAAATGCTATTGCACATTTGTTTTAATTTGTATTGTACTTGCTAAAAGTGACGAGTAGCTGAAAGGAACTTCTCTTGATGGGGTATGGTGATGAAACTCAGATTCAATGCCAGTGTCCTGCTAGAGAGAAATCGCAATAGACGCATTGTATTTGCGGGTGATTCTGTGGGAAGAAACCAGTGGGAGTCTTTCCTATGCATGCTGACACAAGGGGTTTCAAACCTGTCCAAAATATATGAAGTTCATGGAAATCCCATAAGCAAACACAAAGGCTATCTGGTCATGAGGTTTCAGGAATACAACATGACAGTGGAATACTACAGGACACCCTTCTTGTGTGTTATAGGTCGTCCACCGCGCAACTTTTCCAATCATTTAAGAAGGACTATCAGGCTTGACGAGTTGCACTGGTATTCCAAAAGATGGGTTGGAGCTGATATTCTTATTTTCAATTCCGGACATTGGTGGAACCCAGACAAAACTATCAAGTCGTAGGTCAACCGCAACTATTTCTTTCATAAAGTTAGTCTTGTCAAATTTCTGATGAACTTTGGGACTTATTTGAAAGTGTTTTTTTTCTTTCTGAAAAAAAAAAAAAAAACTGTTAAAAATGCTTTCTTTTTACCTTTTAATAGAAGATTCTTTATGAACAGCTTCTGTATGTCGTAAAGATATCCTTCTTAAAGCTTCTTTAAAATGAGAAAGGTGCTTAACTTTTTCTAAAATGATTTCACTTTTGTTACGATAAATAATGTAAAAATTTAAAATCCTCTACAATCGAAAATAACACTCTTACAAGCTCCTTAACGTTTTGCAGGCGCAACTACTTCCAGGAAGGAGGGAGGGTAAAAATGATGAACGTGAAAGAAGCATTTAGGAGATCCTTACAGACATGGAAATCATGGGCATTGCACAATCTAAATCCTAGGAGTTCCGTCTTCTTTCGTAGCTTTTCCCCCGTCCACTTCAGGCAAGTGTATTGACATGTTTTTTCGGGTCTGACACTCAAATAAAAACCTTCCAAGACAATCTTTGATACTAAACGCGAAGAGAAATCTTTCTGCCATTTTTTATAGCCTCCGCTTTAACTTACCGCTTGAACAAAATTCTTAATGCCCCCAAGTCTCCCTACAAAAGTTAGTTTTCAAGGGTATAGAGTGCTTATAACAACATTCCACACTTCTCATTAGGTGACAACAGCACATTATATGTACATGAAAAACTTATTTCGACCCAAATGTATTAAGATGAATGTAAAGAGCAAATAGGGAGTGACATGAGTATGTATAGTATATTTCATATTAAAGGCGGAAGATGCTACTTGGGAGTGTAGCAAAGTCAATCTCCAAGCAAAAACTAACAAGGTTCACAAGGAACACAGATTCTTTGTAATACCAGTTTGTGACCAAATACAATAGAATGTCTGTTAAGAATTTTTCATATAAACAAAGAGATATTCATATTTGTAAGTTAAATTTGATAGATCAGCAGTCAAACTTGTGTTGAGAAAAGATTCATTTGTAAGAACATGTTTCATGTAGCATGACGTTTATAATTTGGCCAAACAGTTAATTAATTCACTTCAAAACCATTGCTCAAGTTTAGTCATTCAAATAGTTTTTGGTGATTTCTTATGGTCATCCATATCCACCGTAAATTTAGAAATAAAATAACAGAAAAGAGTTAAACTGGAGATGATAACATGTGTGTTTGTTTTTTCCATTTAAAACCTTTAAGCGATCGTTCAATTACAAAATTGTAACGAAGCTTTGGAACGTGTGCACCGTGGTTACAACGTGAATCCAAACATGCACAACTTAACTAGAAGTTAGACATCAATTATGAGGAATCAGTTTTCCTGATTCACCCCCTCCCCCTTTTTTCCTTTAACTAATGTTCTGAAATTTGTTATAGTAGATCTAAAATATATGTATTTGGGGGAGGGAGTTTGGGTAGCATGGGCACTTGTGCAAATCTTACATTTTGGACAAGTCTTTACTAAACACCGAAATTGCAGGAATGGCACATGGAATGATGGAGGAAACTGTGACAAACAAACAGAGCCAGAAAATGACCCTACAAAACTTGAAACTGAACCATATCATAACATATTTATATCTGGTGTTGTCAAACAGATGCAATATCAGAACCGGAAAGCCCACTTTTTGAACATCACATATCTTTCAGAGTTGAGGAAAGATGGTCACCCTTCAAGGTTTCGGGAACCAGGCACCCCACCTGATGCCCCACAGGATTGTAGCCACTGGTGCTTACCAGGAGTGCCAGACACGTGGAATGAACTTCTCTATGCCCAACTCCTATCTGAGAAATTTGGCATGAACAAAAAATTTCCAGAAAGAGGATAACAAAGTAGTCCAATTTTCATCAGATCACAAAGAATAGTTTTGCTAGCTATACACAAATCGGCCTTGCTTCTGATCATTTGTCTTCATCCACTTCCTCGTCTGAGCTCATATCATCGGCTGTCATTTGCTTTACTTTCTCAAGCTGCCTCAAGAGATCTAACCTTTCTGGTGCATAAGTGGATGGAATCTGCAAGAAAGAACGCATAGTAAATTCTCATGGCGTGACTATTATTGGAGAAGAGACATCTGAATAGGAGATTGAAAAAAATGCAGCCGTAAGTCATAGTGTGCATACTAGAGCTGGTACATATCTCTGAATAGCAGCCAACATTGCAGCATGCCCCACCGCAGTAACCTGTGCAAAATAAGCATTTCTTCTTAGTAGTTACACTGGACCATTACACAAAGGAAAGGACCAGAACTAATGTTGGAAAATGATAATTTACCAGTCACACGTAAAAATAGCAATAGGTTTTTAATCTTCCATCTTTTCTGCATTTCCTATAAGCAGTCGTTCTTCATCTTATATTTCTAGTTCAATATTTTATAAGAGAGCTAAAGGGGTAAAACGAAGACCATGCCAAGTTTGACAGACTCAGTCTCAGGAAAAAAATGGAGGAAACAAGAATCTGTCACTTATACAGGATCAATAATTAAATTTATTGACCATTGATTCAAAAACAGTACTAAGCTTAGAGATATATTTCACTGGAAATATGGCAGAGAAGGACTTTTGAATATTATTTGATGATGCCAGAAGGAATATGCTCTAATATGAATATATTGGCAAATTCTAATAAATAATGAGACTCGTGAAATATGGCAATACAATATAATAACAAAGATTATTAGGATATGTACAAGAAGGAGAGAAGTTATTCTACCCCAAATTGGTGCTATTTACATATTTCAACACTCCTCAAGTTGATGAGCTGATGACAGTCATTCCCACCGCAGGTTGCTGAAATCACTCTACGGGTAAACTGGGTTAAAGAAAATGAACAATGGTTTGCCAAAAGGAGGTCAGAGCATATACAGACCCACCGCAAAAAATTTCCTCCATTAAGGGGGTTAATTTGGTTAAGAATAGTAAGAATATTAGGGTTCAAAGGTGCTAGCGGAGAGATTATATGAAGGCCTGAAGGTACCAACAATTGGTGGCAGATTGCACTCAGTGAAGCAGCAAAAAAGGTGTACATGAAGGTGCCAAATACTGCAATAAAGGCAGAAAATAGGTGCCAAATACTGCTATTAAAGCAGCAGATTGAGAGCATAACATAGGTGGAAAAAGCAGTAATGGAGGCCACAACGAAGGCATCTTTTTTTTTTCAGAAGAAAACCCTCCTCCAAAACAAATAATAATTTGGGAGCTATGTATCATCTAGAAGTAACGGCAATATATTCTAATAATTACAGATACTATCGGGATATATGCAGGAAAGAGAAAAGATATTTTATACCAAATTAAAGCTATTTATGTTTACAAACAGTAATGTCATTCATACAGTGTTTCTAACACACTATTATTAGCTGAAATTTACTGGAAACTATAAATTTTGGTTGACCTCACTTCTCTTCAATGAGCCTCTGTTAATTTTATAGTTTCAATAAATTTTAACTAATAACAGACTGTGCTATAAAGAGTGTGTTGCTAGCAATCCTCTAGAATAAAAACAAGGGAATTCTCACTTGAGTACAATGCCTAACTTGCAGACTTTGAGGTTCTATAACTACTACGGCCCAATAATACCAATTCTCTCACAAAAAACAATGCACTATATCTTGTAGTCATTTACAGGCAACATGCCTTATTTCTTCAACCAACAAACTTAAATATTTAGCTAACTAATAATGGATATTTATCAAAGCTTTCACCTAATAGCATAACTTTTAGTAGTTACTCCGTGACATTAAAATTTTAGCCTCTATGGCACAAATGGGCTTGCGCATCTCCATTTTCACTGACGTCAAGGGGTGCATCCAAGGTGTAAAACAGACTTCACTAATTGTTCTTTGTTGCACGTGGTAAAAGTAGGCTGAACAATATCCATACTTCAAGCTAAAACACTTGCATGAGGAGAACAATATGCTTCTCTACGCTGAACAAGACACTATTTGAGATTAGAAAATGAGAATAATAAAGTGTGTTCAACTCACTGGAAGAAGCATTAAAACACCAATAGGAACAACCGAAGCCATGTCAGTCAAGGTTCTTTTAAGTGTTTTCTTCTCCTTCTCAGTCAATTCGTCCCCTACGAGTGCCCTTCTAAGTAAACCCATGGCAGCAGAAACATCAATAGCAAGAAGCTGAGTTCCTTGCCAGACATCCTGCTTATTCAACAGTAGATTTCAGATCTCAGATGTTTATAAAGAGATAACAGATGACTTAATTCTAAATTTCAACACGTGACATTGTCAATATTTTCAGAGGCACTAATGCATATTGTGCTCACCAATTTCTTAGTCTCTAGAGAAAAAACAGGGTAAAAAATTGGTTTCGTATAATCAATGCACTGATGCAAATGAATTCATAAACCAAATAAAAGCAAGATAATCTTTTCAAGAAAGAAAAGCCAGGAGGCTAAATCATACCGTTCCGGTTTCTTTCAGTCTGCCAATAGATTTTTCCAGGATATTTTCTTTCTTCTCAACCCTGGTCATCTGGACAACCCCAGCCTCATCACTATAACGAGCAGCATCATCATCTAAATCCTGTAAAAGTGACATTCAACGCTCAATCTAAAAGAAAAGTCAGGGTAAAAACCTTACTGGAAAGGACATACAGACAGTAATACTGACCGAATGATATCATGGACCTTCAAAATCGATGAGTATGGTTATTTCGAATTCAGTGTGTTAGTACTCAAGTCAAATACAAAGGCTTCAAATATAACTTTTGAAACCTCAAAACACACTAGAACCTATCCAGTTTGGTATCCCACATGTGTGGATTGTTAGTGGTTGGCCTTTGCATCATTTGTGGATACAAAGACTATAAATCAAGAATAAGTAACTGGTGGAACAAAAAGAAAGATGAATAATAGATAAAAAAGAACATGCATGCATGTATCCCAAGCCAAAAGCAACAGTTAAGTTTAAAAAATCTTTGGTCTTTCACCAGCAATCTACAAAAAAGAAAAAAAATGGAAATAAAGCTTATAAATTGGTACGTAAAAGTTTTAGGATAGAGATAGAAATACGATGAGGCAGCAGCACAGTTAGGGTGATTATTGACAATGCAGTTACAAACAACAACAAAGCTTTAACCTACTAGATGAGATCAGCTACATGGGTCACAGAACATCATTTGGCACGGCCAAAAGACCAAATCTTCAGAATTGTTAATCAATGCACTCAGTAAGCAAAACTTTTGTAAGAAATATAAAATCATAAACTTGTAACTTATTGAATATTTCAGACATACTTCATTATTTTCTGATTGATAGGCACTTCTTTGAACCCGTTTCTCAAGTTCTATTAGCTCATTTCGCAGAAGCTCAAAGCGGTGGATTTCATTGGGTTCTTGGTCCACAACCCCAACGTTTGGTGCAGGCACTTCAATATTATTTTCCTTCAATCAAGATAGCAAGTCCATGTTATTCAAGTTCCACACAGTATCCACTCACTAATTGTAACAGACAACTATTTTTACAACTAGACCAAATGAAGTACAGGCCGATTCAAGATAGGAATTAATAGGCAATACAACTCACGCAAAACAAATTATGTTTTAATCTTAGCATTTCAATATTTTGTAAAAATTTTAAGCATACAATAGTTAACTACTTTTGCAAGGTCTAAGCAAAAGGTATAAAAACAGAGGTTTTTCTATTCTTAAGATAGGCTTTTTGAGGTCAACTTTCATTTCTGCACATGTGAGCTGCAGCAGTTTCTTTTTCTGTTTAAATAATCTAGAATATAACTGACCAGAAAAATTGAGCTAGTCCCCCATCCTTGAATGGCCAGAGGCAGGAGACAAAGAGGCTCATCCTCATGTGGCCTGAGAGAGTGGGTTGCATTATGCAGTGCCAGACAAGGCTGCTTCCTAGGTCCAGAAGCAGGGTGAGAGAGAGGCTATTGCCTCGAGTGCCCTGACACAGGGTGGGTTGCAAGATCTATACGGTGGTTATTTCTCCTTAATGCAGTGAAACAGTTGTATCAAGCAATTGCGGCAATTTGACTATCCACACTAAAACACTTAGTAATACTTAATAGGTATCTAATCTAAAGGGGTTTCAACTCTTATCTATATAGAATATCTAGTCAATAATTGTAATTGACTTTGCTATTTATCACCTAAATATAATCAAACATTATATTTAGACATAACCAGATAGAATATTTATTGTGCTACCAATCAAACATTGACTTTTAATTCTCAGTTCAATTATCAAAAGTGATTATGATTAGACAAGATTAGAGAACAACTGAAGAACATGTAATAATAATAAAAATAATAATAACATAACACAATTACAATGAAAATATGCTTATACATTATTTATGACAATAAAAGCAAAACCATCATGGACATTTATGAGTTATGTGCCACTAATGCCGCTAAAGATATGGAGAGCATATTTACAACGACAAATTAAAAAGACAACATCGCATACATAAGGATCCACATCAGACTCCAAGCCAGGCTTTTTGGTGACGGGACTTCCAAACATGCTCCAAAATCCACGAGATTTTCCAACATTTCTGGAGAAAAACCATGTTTTTTATATAAATATAAAAACAAAATAATAAAACACTCCAAAAAAATAGAAGTAATGGCTGCCAGTTCTACTCAGAAATAAGCAACTAGATATTCATACCTTTTGTTCCTGTCCACCCTTACATTAGCATTCTTTCTGCTTTTCCCTTTTATATACTCGTCTTCTTCAACTGGTGTGTAGGTCCGGCCACTGTTAACCCCCTGAATGTGTATAATAGAAATATTATAGACAGTAAAAAAGATTCTCAAAAGGCAAACAGTATGTGACTAGCGAACCAGAGAGTCAAGCAACACAATAAATTATTGTGCAAGGAAATTGTCACAAGTACTGAAATAAGAATCATATCGTTATAAGTACAGATATGAAGATTATTATAATTAGAAATATCAAGATCATTTTTGCATCATTAGTGACGCTTATTCTAGTATCATATCTATATTATTCGCATGGCCTCTACTATCTCACTCCATCATCAATACTTGTTTGTGCAATTTCTAATTCATGCACAATTAGGAGATCCAGGATTGACCAAATTGCAGAAGATGGTGCCTAGTTTAAAAATTTGTCTAGTTTGAATTGTGAGAAGAGAAAGTCAAGTAAACACAATTGACAGTCGTTTTTTATAGGATCAATAAACGAGCTCCGTCTTCTTTCTCTTTAGTTGCTCCGATATTTGGTTTTAAATATTTGTTTCCTTTGTTGATGACTATTCTAGGTGTATTTGGATTTTCTTAACAAAAAATCGATTAGAGTTGTTTTCTACCTTTCAAATATTCTACAATAAAATCAAAACATAATTTGGTATATCCAAACGCAGTTTTCGTAGTGGCAATGCTTGTGAATATCTATTTCAACAATTACAACTCTTAGAAAGTAGACTTTAAACTTAACTCAACCTCAAAAAATTGATTTGGTAAAGTGAGGTTTACACACATATATATTATAATTTGACTAAGTCTCTACTCGATATAAGATCTCCAATAACAACAATGCACAACATCCATTGTGATGAGTGCATGAACAGGGAAGAGCTAAAATAGTTTTAGATAAATAGATTCTTGTAGAGTAGAATTTATTTTCTTTGTAAATTTTTCTTAGTAAGAAATTTACTTACATTTTCTTTCTTATGAAATAGGTGTAAATAGCAAAGTTTGTAATTGGGCCTATTAAGCCCCACAAGCCAAGGGGGTGTAAATATTGGAGGTCAACTAAGAAAGAAGCAAATGAAAGGTAATTCAAGCTCAATTCAGCCCACATGGAGTTCAGTCAAGACAAGTCAACAAGGGGTAAAGAAAGTAACATGAAAAAAAAAAAAAAAAAAAAAAAAAAAGGAAAAAAAAAAAAAAAAAAAAAAAAAAAAAAAAAAAAAAAAAAAAAAAAAGACAAGGCAAGTTTGAAGAAGCATGAAAAGCATGTCCAAGCATGGAACACATGCTCCAAGATTTTGGCCAAATATGCAGACTTTCTTTGATTTTATTTTGAAATGTGGATTTGAATTTTCCCTCCTTAGGACAACTTAAACATTCGACCACTAAATCTAGATTTTAGATTTTGAATTTGAATGTAATTCTAGGTGCATTCACGTTTCATCTCAATTAGGAAAATGGCTATAAATAGCCCTTCATTTTCTATGTAAAGAAGTTTTGAATATATTAAATTTGAGATAGATTTTTTAGACCATTTCTAGAGTTCTTAGAAAAAGAAAGTTTTCTTTTGCTTGAGTCCTATCTTGGATCAATGTTTAGTGGTAAGCTTCTAGGAATTCTAGTTCAATATTCCTCCTTGTGTTGTTCTTGTTTCACTCTTAGATACAAGCTTTCATACATATAATTTTATGGATTAAATTCGTGTCTAGAGGTGAGCATCTTTCAGTTTCAATTGTTTATTCTAAATTTCATAAAAAGTTAAAAGTAAATTCAAGTTTCTTCAACTAATCAAGCTAAAACATAAATAGACTCTCATCAGATCAGCATACTTCCTCAAACTTCAACAAATGGGGTCAATGAATGCAAAAAAAAAGACATCTCATGGAAACCACTCAAGCCCCTTTTCACAGTACCGATCCTAATCGCTTTTGGGGCATGTTGTCCTAACAGCATGTTATCGCATTAATTAGGTGCTATCATCTATCCTTAATGATTAGGTAAGTCAATCTGTGTTTTTTCCTCATTATTATACCATCATTCTCCCTTAGGATGTATCTACCTGATTGTATATATGAATGACATTGTTATCACAGGTAGTGATAAGGAAAGTATTGACCATCTAAAACAATATCTTGCTCAGTAGTTCAGACAAAAGACCTCGATCAAGTGCAGTACTTCCTTGGTATTGAAGTTACTCAGAGCAAGGGTGATTTGGTCATATCATACACGAAATATGCTTTGGATATTTTAGAAAAAGCATGGATGTAAAATGCTTTTCTTTTACAAAATTTAAGTAGAGATATTTCCACATTATATTTAATTAGGACTGGTTTTCATTTTTGTAGTAATCAGGCCAGATTTGTTGACCAGAATTCTATGATAGTTTTTATCATCAAAAGCTTTCTATATAGTAGCCAGTATCTACAGTTTGGATTATTAGTGTGAAAGATGTAATCCCACCTATGGCGGCTCTCTTGGGTATCAGTTTAGAGGTGTAAGCTAGTTACAGGTTAGTTTAATAGCTGTCCCCAGCCTAACCAGTTAGTTGTATTATAATATCTCATTACATCATTCACAAATTAGAAATTGATATTCAGTTCGCAATCTCCTTTTTCCAGTGAAAGTCACGGAAATTAAATTTCAAGGTAGATATTCATTATGCAGAGTTCCAAAGAATTGATCAAGGAGGTTAGTGAGGAGTGGAAGGTGTACCTCATGAAGAGAATCAGCTTTAGCTCTAAAAGATGCCACCAGGAATTCAGCTTCTTTCCAAAGTTTTCGTATTTTCTCCAAGTCAGAACAGGCTGCTTTCAAATGCTCTTTTCCAGAACTAGAACTTGATACATGCAACTCTTCAAGCAGCTTTTCAAGTCTTATCACAGATTCTTCAACACTTTTCAATGCCTAGAATTATATGCCAAATAGAAGGTGTAAACAAGAATGAGATACATGAAAACAAAAGGTTCGAGAACCATCTAAAGTATGAAGCAAGAATATTGATAAAGATATCCCTTTGTATATATTATTCTGTTTTATATACAGGATATTGTTATATACTATTTCCTTTTATACACAAGAATCAAATTCCATAACTAGTAGAGTTGATTACCTGAATGTTTTGCATTTATGCATAGGAATCAGTGACCCTTAATTACACAAACTGAGAGTGGATACAATGATAAAAAATAATCAAGAATAATCATTTCTATATGTTATAATTATAGAAAAAGCCTCACATCTTTTATAATCAAGAATAATAAATTATGTGTCATATTAGGAACATTTTTATTTATTACTGTATCATAATATCTTTATTATTAGATATTGCGAGAAAGAGAGAAAGAGTACAATTTCTCTAGTGAAACTGATTGATTGTACAGTACTTAGGTTCTACGGAACAACTTTCAATCTATAAAGTCTTAACAGACTAAGTGGTTATAGAACATCTATATCTGTATACAGACTCTTAATAGACTAAGTGATAACTATTATTAACTTGGAAGCCGCACTTCGATCAAATTCAAATTTTGAAAGTGGGAATCAAACCTCGTCAAAAGAACCTGACTCTTTTATAGTTGACTGAACTGTAGATCTATGTCCCTGAACTGTTTTATTGGCTTCAGTCTCCAGGGCTTTTTCCCTGCATTACATTTTACAAAATATAATAAGTGATACGACCTTTAGAATAAGAAACTCTATAAAAGTTCAATTTCACAATTCCTGGAATTCTAGTAATGCTATAAAATATAAAATACATAATATAAACTATCTTCAAAAAGCTGTTGCCCCCTACATGTAAATTAGTTCAACATCATCATGTTATTTTCCACATGATGAAGACATGAGCTCAATTTGAAGACAACATATGACAAGTCCAAATTCACATGATCCATGGCATTGATGGGCTGGAGTTTAAGTAGTTGGGCTAAATAATTGCTTAAGCGCATTTTTCTTCCTTATTAATGTAATTTTCGCATTTATTTTAATTTAAATATTTCAGATGCCTTTTACGATGATCTAGGTAAGTATTTTAGCTTCTTAGGCTTCCTAAACCATAATGATTAGTATGATAGTGGGAGTAAATTATAGTGGAAGATAAGTGCTAGTGGGAATTTATTTCTAAGTGGAGTCTTAATAGGCATTTACTTGTTGTTGCCATTTAAGCTTTATAAATACGAATATTTTGTAAGTATATATATATATATATATATATATATACATATATATATATATATATATATATATATATATATATATAT
>Ga0209700_100236_pt1 | contig 94438 bp, 51 predicted proteins | sample SiratroredBW_FD_187528 | JGI IMG/M metagenome (GOLD analysis project Ga0209700, IMG submission 187528) | Root nodule microbial communities of legume samples collected from California, USA - Siratro red BW (SPAdes) (version 2) | ecosystem: Host-associated > Plants > Roots > Nodule | place: USA...
TTTTTTTTTTTTTTTTTTTTTTTTCTAATTCCCTTAGTCCATGAAACTGGGCAGTTGCATTCCATATTCTTGCATGTCTCTTACACTAATTATTAATAAACTGAAAAAATTGAAAGAAGATAAGAGAAGAAAAAAAAAAAAGCAATGGTTTTGTTGAATGAAACCATTCATGTGTAGAAGGGACATTTACACCTAGCATGTTTCATACATTTATTTAAAAACCAATGCAAAGCAAAGCATTATTGCAGCCAAAGCCAGCCTATCTTGAAAAGTAATACCATCATTGCTCTCTCCTTTTAGTACTACTTAAAAAACTTAATGCTCCCCATTAAGACAGCTTTGGTTTAAGGACACTCAAACCCACATGGGGATTGTGCCCAATGAGCTGGATCAAGACCACAAATCCAGCTTCAAATTAGTTAATCATGAAATCACAAGAATAAAAATATATGTCAAAACTAATTAAAACCTGTTAATTATTATTCTTAATTCTATACTATAACTTCAATTATGGACCTAAAGGTGCCCTATGAGGTACCCCTTTTCTTCTCCTTGAATTTGAACAAACATGTTGTTGTTGTAGAGATGGCCTTAGATGTGAATTAGAAGACGTGCTTTGGTACACTTCTTTGTGGTTTCCTTCACGCAATTCTTCCTTTGATGGCAACCTTCTTGGCATTCCTTCATGCATTCTCCCTATTTCTTCGTCTTTCTTTGCGCTTAAGACAAAGCTACCATTCCCATTCTTCTTTGTTCCTACAAGCTATTATTGTTTATACACATACAATAAACAAATCACTGTTAATTATAACAAGTTTCTTAAGAAAATTGTATGAAAATATTGCTATTATTCATTTGGGTATCAACACACCACACATAGTGACATGATTCAATATTAAGATATTACCAAGAATAAAGGGAAAAGTTAATGAGAGAGATCACCAACCTTGCATCCCAAAGAACAGAAACGAAAAGGATCCAAGAGATTCCTTCTGCAGATTTCACACAAATGGGAGTTGCTTTTTCCACTACCAACCACGTTATTGGTTTTTGGTTGATTCTGAGGCCTCTCATTCAGGAAAAGAACTCTAGCACTGTTGATCACATAAGTCTGAACTCCACTGATATCCAAAACCTTCTGAATCTCTGTTACCCTCACAACATTATGATACGACGACCTCCTTATCTGCATTACACTTACATATCAAAATATTCAATCCTTCTCATTCTCTCAATTCCATCACTATATAGCATTGTAATTCTTATAATCAATCAAACATAATACATGAATTCAATTATGTAATACGAATACTGACACGAATATGGATACACACTCACGAACACTGATATTGACACAGATACGAACACAGATACGAAACACGGATATGACACGGATACAACACAGACAGAAATAAAAGCATATATATATGCTTGAAAAATATCCTCACTCAGTGATATTGCAAATAGTCTATAAAGACTTTTTAAACTATAGTCTCCGAACATGGTTCATCACATCTCAACCATGATCTTATGTCTGAGAAACTATACTAACAAGTATATATAATGAAGAACAGAAAGTAAAATGCAATACCCACTTGAATTACTTGGTGATCCATGTGCCAAGATTGTTTGCAATAGAAACAAAATGAATGGTTCTTGCAATCAAGACAATACATGTTGCATTCGTTTCTGGGTGTGTTGATGTGAGTTTGGCACATGGTGAAGAATGTGGTGGACAATAGTTGTTCCAGCCATGGTGGAGGCACCAACATCAGTTCCTAGAGAAAGATAAAGCTCAAACACTATAAGAGTAGAATATGTGGAGTGGACAAAAAATACATGTATATATGCTTAACCACCATTACCATTGTGAAGGTTGATTGTTATAAAGTGTAAGTAACGTAGGGTTGGAGATTATTGTAGCAGGAAGTGAGGAACACATAGAGAGGAGAAAGAAGGAAGTTGAAAGGGTAACATAAGATTTGTCAACAAAACAATGAATGAAGTAAAGGACAAAGGAAGTGTGTTGTATTATATAAGGTGACAGCAACGGTTGAAATGAAAGGATGGTAGGTCAAGTGGCTTTTGGAGCGTTGGATTGTCAGAGATTATTGTCTTTGGAGGGGTTGGTTATGATACAGCTACCACCATTCATTTCTTTTTTCAATTTAACTTTTCTTAAATATGAGTATATTTTGAAATTTGTAAAAATTTTAACATTTATATGCATTATATTTATGGTAAATGTTAGGCGCACAAAATTAGAAGGAAAATTTTTTTAGGAACAAAAATGCATTTTTTATTATGCTTTAGCATAATTTTTAATCAAGAATTTCTTTTTAATCCTAAAATGCTCTATATTTGTTACAAGTTTTTTTTTTCAATAAATATTGTATAGAGATAACTGTATTACTCTATTCATTAGTTTTTTATATGTTTTTGGGAAAAATGTTCTTCTTTATCTTTCTTTTTAAAATTTCATTAACATATTATACTATTGTTTATTTTAAATTTTTAAATAATTTGTAAAATAAAATAAAAAAAACTACACAACTGTTTTATTAAAATAAAAAGAATTATTTCTTAATTCTACAAAATCACAATCTTGAAAAATAGATATTCCAACACAGGATGGTTGAAAGGTGGATAACTAGTTCAGTTGAGTGTACTTAATCTCGATTATATATTTATTGTAATCTTAATTTACAAATACATTGTTATCATTGTTTACATGTATTTTTCATTAAGATACTTTCTTTTGCTCTCAAACACAAATAAACAAAATAACCCCACACTAATTAAAAATAATAATTAATATCATTTAATTGCACCAATTTAATTTAAGAAATATTTTTTTTCTTCTAAATTATCCATTTTTGAAACTTCATATCAATAATATCAATTAAATGGAAAATATTTTCAGAATTATTTTATAAGGTAAAATTTGTAACATCAAACACAATAATTTTTTTAAAAATGTTCCATATCGAGACACGTTTTTTTTATAATTTATATAGTATTATTTATAATATATTTGAATTTTTTTTACAGACATTTCTTTAAGAAAAACAAAAACATGACTATCATTTTAAAAATGATTTGAACTCGGATAGAATAACAATTGATGGTGATAATTTATTCCTTATATTTTTTTTACATATAATTATAATTATAAGTTATTGCATCATCATGTAGTACAGAAACAGCAAAAGTAAAACAGTGTTCTCGATAGTCTTTCTTGAAATTATGAGAATTGAGTGTTGTTTGGGGAGGTGACAAATAAGATTGTTCATAATTTAGGAAAATTTTAAGAGTTTATACGACACAATCATATGATCTGACGACAGTTTTATAGCTACCTTTTCTGAGAAACTTTATCACTTTTTTAGACATTACCTGTAGTACATGTAATTATAAACTAGTGTTCCAATTCATTTCTTATATTATTAATTTATACACTTTCCTTCTTTAGTGGGTGACTTTTTATTTTTTTTCTGTTTGTGTTTTGTGTTTGTCATCATGTCAATTCAATTGCTCCTTCACAGTGTTTCCTAATTCACTATTTGCAAAAGGTTAAAAAATTTCAACTTTTAGGTATATGAGATGAAGACTTTTTTACTCATTATATTATAAGATACATGCTAGATCGAAGTTTCCTTTGAAAATGCCACCTACCGAGGTGACTTAGTGAGAATAAAATTGTGCTGTTCAAACATTATAAGAAGAAGATAAAAGCAAAATAGAATATAAAGATGTAGTCACCAAGTTTTGATGTCCATTTTAGATATACTTAGTCGTATTGATTAAAAGTAATGCAAGTTGGAGGACTGTTTAAGAAAATAATTATTAGAATATTTAAAAGAAATAGTCTTATTAAAGTTTCCTTAAGTGTGAACAAATTAATCTGATAACATGCATAATTTTATAAAATCTAGTGCAGTAAAGAGATTTATATTTAAATTTCAGTTGTTATATAAAATTATTTATTTTTAATTATTTTTGAAAATATTGATATACTTGATTTTAAGTTATACATATCCGTCATTATTCTATTTTAATATTATTTGAATAATATTTCTCATTAAAATATTATTTTAGTAGATCGTAGTATATTTTTATTCTTAAACATTTGTTCAGTAATCAAACTTACCCTTCAGTTAGATATTTGTTCTGAGTAAGATTGTGTAGGTTACTACTAATTTTATTATGTTTCTTAATCATTAACTATATGTTCTCAAAATATTAAATCTATTAGTCATTATGTGTCTTTTTTTCTAGAATAGGGTCATTAGTGTCATATAAGATAATATATTATCACTAAAGATAACTAAAGTTAGTGTACATAATTAAAATAACTTTCCGGAAAGCAAATAGTTACTCATTAACTAACATGATCAAATTATATCACCTAAGTGTTAATGAATACTCTTGTTATATTTTATGCATAGTTTTAAAAATAAGTTAATATTTTTACAAAATTAATTATACATTAAATATTTTTAATCATGCATTTTTAATTAACTTATATTAACATATAAAAGTACTGTGAAAATAAAAAATATATATATTTAACAAGTATGAAAAAAATTGAATGAATATATCTAATAACTTGTAGTCCCATCATATAAATTCGTTATTTTTATTATTTTTCTCTTTTTTATTAGCTATAACTCTTTTTTATTCTTTACTCTATTTTAATTTTGTTTTGAGTGACGCAAATAACAAAATAATATAGATTAACTAAATCTTATTGAATTTATATTTTTTAGATTTTGTTCTCAAATGAAAAATTTATAACTTAAGTGAAAATTATAACAAGGTAATTTTATGTTTTTAGAGTTGATTTCTTGCTTTAGGAAAAAAAATGTATCAAATCTCTAATTTTTGTCCCGAAAAGCTTTTTAGATGAATAATGTGTTTAACTAGAGTCAAATTTTAAACAATTTATTTAACTTTGAATCTAAAAGGTTATTAACCTTATGAACATTCTTAAATTCAAAATGTTATCACTATGATATAAAACGTTTCCTGTATTACCACTATTAAACTCTATCTTTTTAAACATTAACTGTCTTAAATTTGCGTGGATATTTTTAATTAACTTATTTTTAAAGGTACAGATAAAAATAGGCTACATACTTCTAGTAGCTTTAAAAATAGTTTTTGGTCAAACGTGATTTTGCCTATAAAAAAAAGGTGATCAATTTTCGTTTTAGGAGTTAAGATTATTTCTTCACACAAGTTGTAACAAAACAAAAAGTACAACAATTACCAATCAACCGCAACATAATTTCTTGTCTTTAAACAAAGTTTTACAAGTTTGCAAAAGATGGTTTCATTTGTTCTTTTGAAAAGTTCACACAATCTCAAGCAAGACCATCATATAGTAGGTTGAACAAGTCTTTAGTCCAATTTATTTCATAAAATAAAAGAAAAAGAGAGACCAAATACATAAAAATTAGGTAAAATGATAAACGTAAAATATGTTTGTTATTGTCTCACATAACCTAAATTTCTTTTCAAAACTCTAAACTCTTTAGAATTAGGAAATACACAGGTTAAAATGGAATTGGCCCAACACGAATCACAACAAGGAGTGTTCTTTTCTATATGCTTTCTTTCTGCACTTTCATATTTTTAAAAGTATTAACAATATTTTTTTATATTATATAATCTAAAATATAATTTATTTTATATTAAAAATCATACAGTTTAAAATATTTATTTTTATTTCAGATTTACAGATTGTATAATCTAAAATATAATTTTTATATTTTAGAGTGTAGAATTCAAAACGTAATTTTATTTTATATTTCAAATCATATAATTTAAAATATATATTTTTTATTTTAATTATATAATTTAGAATATAATAAATTTTAGTATTTAAGATTAAGAGATGAGAAGTTGTAGATTTTATTTAATTTTTTCATTAAAAATATAATGATTTGTTTATGGAGGTGCAGAAAAGAATGTGGAGGTACAGGAAGAATCACTCCACAACAAGATGGAAGGTCCAAAAGCCCAACAACACAAAACAGAACATGGGAAGAGGATTTATGTACACACTATGATTTGTTGGTGAATATTTATGGCAAAAGCTGAATATGAATTAGGTCTAGAACAATGAGCTTTGGGAAAGGGTTATTTATGGCAGACACAAGTAGATCCTAAAGATATAAGTAGGTCCTAAAGATTCCAACTTAATGTAGTTTTGGAAAAAAGGTTATTTATGGCAGGCAACTCATAGGACAAACACCTCAAATTGATGGCAAACATAAGCTTATGCTTCTATCACCATTTCATAATTTGTATGTATATATACATACTCTTATGGCCAACTAGGTTTTCCTTTTCCAAAAAGACCTTTTACACTTTTTTTCTTGTTACATAAATGTTTGATGTTTTTCCCTTTTTTTAGAGTAGATTAAAGGCCTTTTTGCTTTTGTTTCATTGGGATTATCCTCAATAGTTTTGGTTATGTTATTCATTCACAGCATGGTTAATTTAAGAGCAATTAATAATTGACACACAAACCAAAGTGACTCTCCCTTTCAAGACAACCAAATTTCTTTTTGTCTTCCATTTCAAACTTCAATTTCTTGGCTGTTATGATTGCAAAAAAATAAACTATTGGAGTCAAACTTTTTATGGATGCTTTTATGCATACTTATGTTAGGGGTAAATTTTTTAAATTGATATAATTTTCATGTGAAATTCTTGAAATAGTGTATTTTATTATTTATTTTTGAGTATGGGTTAAGAGTGGTTAATATTTTCCATCTATATCTCTTATGTTTGTTGACAGGTGTATTGTTACCAGATATAACTAAAATAAATAAACAGTTACAAAAAGTTTATTGATTGACGAATGTAATTGTTAAATTGTGATTAAGTAATTGAAATAAATATAAAGTTAATTTAAATAGAATAATGATTATAGGTTGTGAAGAAAAGTACCTACTGTAAATAAAATTTGTGTAAACTAGTTAAATGAAATGATGATCTTTATATAGTGAAAATTTAAATTATTTGAATTAAAAAAATGATTGACGGGATTATTGTTTAAATTAAAATAAAAAGTGAAAAATGATGTTAGTATGAGATTTATATTGAATTAAATTAAGAATAAGTTTGATGTTGAAAAGAAAAATTAAATTAAATTAAAATTTAGTAACAAAATTATATTTAGCAAAATTAAGTGTAAGTTGAATATTTGAATTTAGTTACTAATATAGAAATAATTTAAAACAAAATTAAAATTTAGCAATAAGTTTAGAAAGAAAAATTTGAAAATATTATATAATATTTTAAATAAATTTATTGTTAGTTTTTAAATTATATATATTAGTAACTAAATTTATTTCTATATTATAAACTAAATTTACAGTAGGTAACTTTTTTTCACAACATGTAATTACTATTCTATTCAAATTAACTTCATATTTGGTTCAATTACTTAATCAGATTTAATTTCAACCATTACATATTTATAAATAAATAACTGTACATTTATTTTAATTACACATTAGCAACACACCACACAAAAAAGAAGATGAATGGCTAGAGAATATTAACAATCCTAAAATGATGCAGTATTTTCACTATTTTATTATTAATTGAAATTGGGCAACAATTACATATTTATAAATAAAATGTAACTGTGCATTTATTTTAGTTATACAATAGCAACACACTACAAAAAAAAAACCAGAAGAGAAATGGATGAAGAATATTAACCACCTAAAATGGTGTTCTCTTCTCACCATTTCATCTCATCTTAAATTAAATTGTGCAACAAGGCCAAGATCATATTTATTTACAATGATATCCTGTCCTTATGTACAATTTATCCATGTCCAAAAATAAAGAAAAAAATACACTATTTAGGGAATTTCATATAAAAATTACACCAGTTTGAAAAATTTGTCATTTGCTCATACTCGAAAAAAAAAATACACCATTTCGAGATTTAGTTACTAATATAGAAATAATTTAAAATAAAATTAAAATTTAGCAATAAATTAGAAAGAAAAAATTTGAAAATATTATATAATCTTTTAAATAAATTTATTGTTAATTTTTAAATTATATCTATTATAACTAAATTTATTTTTATATTAGGAACTAAAATTATAGTTGGTAACTTTTCTTCATAGCATGCAATTACTCTTCTATTCAAATTAATTTCACATTTAGTATTCAATTACTTAATCAAAATTAATTTCAACCATTATATATTTATAAATAAAACTTAACTATGCATTACTGTGCATTTATTTTAGTTACATATTACAGAAAAAATAAAAGAGGAATGGGTGGACAATATTAACAATCCTAAAATTTATTTTCACTATGTTTATAAAATGTATCTATGCACTACCGTACATTTATTTTAGTTACACAATAACAATACACCACAAAAAAAAAAAAAAATTCTCTCATACATTAGGGGAACCACCAAATTAAAAAAAAAAAAGTTAACGTCTCTCTTCCTCTATTATATGTATATTACAAAAAAAGGTTCCTCTAATTTTAAATTAATAAAATAATATTTGTACTTTCTGTTTTTTTAGTTCCTCTCTATCTTCTTCTTTAGTATTATTTGTTGTACTTCATCAAATTGTAAAATGAATGCTTAGATTTTACGGTTTTATATAGAAAATAATGTTATAGAAAAATAACAAAAATCATAAGATATATTTTTATTGTAAAAAAAATGAATAAAAAAAGATAAAAAATAATAATTTATAAATACCAAAGATCATTTTAGTATTTCAGAAAATTATAAGTGTAGGTTACAATTTGTATAATACACAAAAAGTTTGTATAATACACAAAGTAATCAATTACATATTAATAGTTATTTTATTTTCATTAGTTTTGTTGAAATTAGATATTTTATTATTAAAATATCTACCGGAAGAAGTGATACATCAGATAATATTTGTAAGAATAAAATATTAACAAAACCATCGTGATAAATAACTAAGACTTTCTTAGAATTGTGGTAGAACCAAGAATAAATCATTCATGAAACGGTATACATTATTTTTATAATGTAATAAAAATGTTTTTGTTAAACTTTATATCAACTTACATCTAAAATTATATCATAATAGTAAGTAACATTAACCTTATTTTACAAAAGACTAAAAAACTCAACTTTTTTTTTTTTTATCTCAGTAACATCTTTTTAATTTTTATTTTCCTCAATAACATTTTTTATTTTTTATTTTTCTCAATAACACCTTTTATTCTTTAATTTCTAAAATAATATTTTTTTATTTTCTGTAATAACACTCTTTTTTCTGGAATAGTTATTAAAAATTGTGATTATTAATTTATTAAAATTAAGATAAAAAATAATATAAAAATAACTAAATTAAAATTTAAAAAGAAAAGAATACAAATAAAATAAAATGAAATATTTTATAGGTTTTTTAACTAATTAATTATAATAGGAAAAAATGATAAATTATTTTATCTTATATTTTATAATAAATTTAAATTTGGCATAATAAATTATATTAAAATAAATTATAATATTTTTGTGAATGTATTTTTATATTAAAATTGATATTGGAAGAAATAATCATAATAAATTATAAAATTGTTATTTGAATTAAAATTTGTATTTTTAGTTTGTTAAAAAAATATCTAAATAATTATTAGAAAAAATCAAATAAAATTTTGATAAAGATATAACTTGATTTTTAATAAAGATAATTTTTTATTTTTGATAAAGATAGAATTTTATTTTTGATAGAGATAAAATTTGATATTTTATTAAAGATATCATTTGATTTTTTATAAAGATAAAATTTAATTTTCGATAAAGATGTAATTGATTTTTTTGATAAAGATAAAATTTGAGTTTTGATAAAGATAAAATTTATGTTTCATTTCACACAAAATATTTCGTGTATCATTAACTAAATTATTTAGTAAATATATGTATTGTATCATTTCAATAATTATCAATTTTTAAGTAACAAACATAACATTTAAAAGCAATTCACAAATAAATTAAATTTTATTTAAAATTTTTAAACCAGTCAATTAATATTTATTTACAAAAAAAACTTTAACAATTTTATTTTAATTTTGCCATTAATTATATAGATATATTTTTAACAAATAAAAATACAAATTTTATTTCAAATTACAATTTTATAATTTTTTTTATAATTTTTTTATAATTTTTTATTCAAATATCAATTTTAATAAAAAATATAACTAGTAAATTATTATAATAAAATACAATCACAAAATTATAAAAAAAGTAAAAAATAAAAATAAAACAAAAATAATAATCATAATTAATGTATCGACAGTAAAAAAAGTAAAAAATAAAAATAAAAGATTGTTAGTTCACAAAAAAAATAAAAAATAAAAAGAAAAATAAAAAAATAAAAGAGTGTTAGTTCACCGTAGAAAAAATAAAAAAGAACAAAAAAGTGTTATTTTAATAATTAAAGAGTAAAGAAGTCTCTTAAAAGAAATAAAAAATAAATAAGTGTTAATGAAATAAAAAAAATCAACAAAAAGGTGCTACCTCAAGGTAAAAAAAAAAGAATGATATTTCAGAAATTAAAGAATAAAGAGTATTTTTGAGAAAAATAAAAAATAAAAAATACTATTGAAAGAAGTAAAAAGTAAAAAGATGCTAGTAAAATAAAAAAAAAAACTGAAAAAAGTCTACTAATTAATAAATAGAAGAAAATAATAATCTTCTGAATTAACATTATCAATAATACTTCATTAAGAATTAAAATGCAACTTGATAAAAGTATCAATAAAATTTAATTAGTAATATATTAAAAATTAAAATTACATTTATTATAACTTACACAAAACTTATTCTAGAATCGAAAAAAAAATATTTAAGAGAAAGTATAATAACTAAATATATTAAAACGCCTGTATTTAACCTTAATGTCATTTTTTTTTTCAGTTTTCATTTTATAATGTAATCATGAACTGTTAAAAATGTATTTGTTAAACTTTTTATCAACTTACATTTAAAATTATATCATAATAGTAAGTAACGTTAACATTCTTTTACAAAAGACTAAAAAACTTATATCATTAATTATATAAGTTAATGATAATAATAATAGTAATAATAATAATATTAATGATAATATTAATTACAATATTGATTATAATAATAGTATTAATGAATATATTATTAATGAATATATAATAATAGTCATTTTTTTTCAGTTTTCATTTTATAATGTAATCATGAACTGTTAAAAATGTATTTGTTAAACTTTTTATCAACTTACATTTAAAATAATATCATAATAGTAAGTAACGTTAACATTCTTTTACAAAAGACTAAAAAACTTATATCATTAATTATATAAGTTAATGATAATAATAATAGTAATAATAATAATATTAATGATAATATTAATTAAAATATTGATTATAATAATAGTATTAATGAATATATTATAAAAAGTAATATTAATAGTATAACATTAATATTATTATTATAAGTAATATTAATATTAATATAAATAATAATATTAAGTACAATATTAATGATATTATTAATTATATAACCTATTAATAATAATAATATAATTATTACTAATTTTAGTAATATTAATAATTTTTAATAATAATAATAATATTATTATTATTATTAATTTTAATAAAAATGATTATTAATATTATCTATGAAAAAATCTGTATGTGAAATCTTTATGAAATAAATCCATAAATAAAATATATACATAATGTTATATTTACCTACATATAATATCTATATATAAAAATTTATTATCAATAATAATGTATAAGATTTAGGGTTTAATGTTTAAGGTGACGATATGTAAATTTACTTAAGTGATTTTGTTTTTGTTTTTTTTTATCCAACCACCACTACATAGTTGCTATAGTTTACCAATGACGGTAAAATATAAAATATAGTAAAAAATAGAAGAGTAAAATAATGTGTCTTGTTAATTGTCCCTACTTTATTCCTATTTAATATAATCATAATTATTTATTTAAGAATGTGGTTTGACTTTGAAATAAAATGAAAAAGAAAAAGAACTTAATTTGAAAGATTGGTGATGATAGAGGATCTGATATGTTCGTTAAGATAACATTTTTTGGAGATTTTTTTGATAATTCCATACCGTGATCATAAACATACCTAAAAATCTTCATATTTTTAGCAAAATGTCAATAGAGTTTCTTTAATGTAATTTGTATTTGAAAATAAGTCATTTTCTATTTAATGAAAACCTTGTTATGATGATCCATATGATAATTTTTGCACCTGTTAACCGGGTTTGATGTTTGAATCTGATTTTGATTTGAAATAACTCACTTTCCTTCACAAAAAATAATAGCAAGACTTTCTTAAAATTGTAACAGAAGCAAGAATAAATCATTCATGAAATGGTGAAAATTTTTATAATGTAATCATTAACTGTTAAAAATGTATTTGTTAAACTTTATATCAATTTAAGTTTAAAATTATATCATAATAGTAAGTAACCTTAACCTTCTTTTACAAAAGACTTAAAAAACACTACTAATTAATAAATAGAAGAGAATAATAATCTTCTAAATTAACTTTATCGATAATACTTCATTAAAAATTAAAATACAACTTGATAAAAGTATCAATAAAATTTAATTAGTAATATATTAAAAATTAAAATTACATTTATTATAACATACACAAAACTTATTCTAGAATGGAAAAAAATATTATTTTTATTTAAGAGAAAGTATAATAACTAAATATATTAAACTGGCTGTATTTAACCTTAATGTCATTTTTTTTCATTTTTCATTTTTTAATCATATTTATGATTTTCTCTTTATTTTCATTTCTTGATCATATTTATCTTCATTTTCTCATCACATCTATTAGTTTCAACTATTACTTTCAACATGTTGTTACCCTCAATAAACCCCAAAAATGAGGTTTTTTTCTCATCCTCAATCTCTTAAATATCCTCTTAATGGCCCCACAAGAAGTTGCAGTTAGAGTCTGGCGATCTTGTTTCAGAAGAACATAGTGTAACCTTGCTTTTAAGGATAGCATAGTTTTACCTGGAAAAGAGTGAAGACCCTTATGTTGTTGTTGTACTATTTGAGATTTAACCCACTTTTAATCTTCCTGCATACGTAGGATTCTTATGCCTTCTGTTTTCTGTTGTAGATAGACACTGACATGACAAAACACGCTTCTTTCTTCCAAACCAATCCTCTTTGACTTAGCCAATATAAATAAATCGCCCTTTCCTTTGCTTCACTTCACTCTTTCTCTGCCTCTCATACTTCCTTTTGCTTCCTTTTCTTTTCTCCGAATGGAAAAGCTCCCTCATTTGCTATCCATTTCCCTGTTCATTGCTTTGCTCTTTCATGGAGGAAAGGTTTCAGCTTTCAAAACCCAAGACGGATCAGAGGAATGGGGATACGTCCAAGTCAGACCCAGTAAGCCACTGCTTCACAATTTTGCCATCTTAATCCATTGGGACATCGCAAATGATAACACACTACAATTTTAGTTCTTTTTTTTTGTGTTTTCATGTTGTTGTTTAGAGTGTGTGGAAAAGGAATTTAGAGTGGTATTGAGTAACAGTTGCAATTCCTTTTTGCCTTGTTGTGTTGTTATTGTTTGTCATCACAGAAGCACACATGTTTTGGTGGCTATACAGAAGTCCCTACAGAGTGGAAAATCCCTCTAAGCCATGGCCAATTATTCTCTGGTTGCAAGGAGGACCTGTAAGTGTTACTGAATTGGGTTGTGTGATATGAGCAAAAACATGAGTAACCCATGATTTGAGGTTTTCAAACATTGAGCAGGGTGCTTCAGGAGTTGGAATTGGAAATTTTGAGGAGGTTGGGCCTTTGAACACAGACTTGAAGCCACGGAACTCCACATGGTTGCAAAAAGCAGATCTCTTGTTTGTGGTAATACTCTTGGAAAAGAGTTTTCTTTGAACCTTTTTACTTTGTGGCTCTCAATTATGATAACTTGATTGAATGCTTCTGATGTTGTGAACAATATAGGACAATCCAGTTGGAACCGGTTACAGTTTTGTGGAGGACAAAAAACTCTTTGTGAAAACAGATTATGAAGCCGCCACCGACTTGACTACATTGTTGATTGAGTTGTTCAATAAGAATGAGAAACTGCAAAAGAGCCCTCTGTTCATCGTGGCAGAGTCATATGGTGGCAAATTTGCTGTCACTCTCGGATTAGCTGCTCTGAAAGCTATAGAAGCTGGGAAATTGAAGCTTATACTTGGAGGTAATCCTCTCTTGAATTATGTGCATCTGTCAGATTCTAGATTGGTGCTTTTGGACCAACCTAGTTGATTCTATAACCAGGAGTTAAAGACCAATCTCTCAATATACTAAAAATTTATTCAAGGAACTACTCTTTTCAATCTATGCTTTTTCATATCAAATCTCTGATCATTTACACAAGGAGAAAGGTTATCACCAATTTTACAGCACACTATGTTGGTGGATTTGTCTTCAACTTATGATGATTGAAAACAGTATTGACTTATTAATGGGATTAAGCGTGTGAATTTATCTAATGTTAGTTAGGAAATGAATCAAATGTTGAATTGTTTATATTTAAACAGAAGTCCAAGAAATTCATGATCTGGGGTAACTCTTTTCATTTTGTGTAGGTGTGGCATTAGGAGACAGTTGGATCTCCCCTGAAGATTTTGTGGTACTCAATAAATAGAATTTATCTGTCCACCAGCTTTTGTTGAACTTTCAAAGTTTTCAGTATTGAATTTAATATTGCAATTTCAGTTCTCATGGGGTCCTCTCCTTAAAGACCTCTCACGACTTGACGATACTGGACTGCAAAAATCAAACAGGTAAAATCTGTTTTCCATCTTCTCAAGTAAAAACAGATATGTATTGCACAGCTAAGATAAAAAAACTTAAGTAACATTCTATGGAATGGTCATTTTCTGTGTTATCTAACAAACCCATTTTAGAAATCAGTATAGCTGAGAGGATCAAGCAGCAAATTCAGGATGGTAAATTTGTTGAAGCCACCAACTCATGGAGTGAACTTGAGTCTGTGATTTCCCTCAGCAGCAACTATGTGGTACCATACTGTCTTCATTCAACATTTTCCTTTACCTGAGTTCCTTGTCTTACCCACATTGTGCTTTAATCTTCACTTACCAGTACTCCTAAGAAGTCCTATAACTTTTTGTTCACTTTAGGACTTCTACAATTTACTAAAGGATGCAGGAAGTGATGATGTTGCAACATTAGAGTTAGGATTATATAAAAAAGTATCAATGAAGAGGTACTCAAGGTATCTCACTTCCTTGAGGTCAAGATCAACATCTCCTGGTGGTGATAATGATCTTCACAACTTACTAAACGGTGTCATAAAGAAAAAGTTAAAGATCATCCCAGAGAATGTCACGTAAGTGTTCAATTCTTTGACAACAAAAGGGTACTCCAAATTTCACTGCAAACCAATCAAATCATCACTCATTTAGCTTCTGTTTTGACAGATGGGGAGGGCAATCCGGTGATGTTTTCGAATACTTTGCAGGTGATTTTATGAAACCAAGAATCGATGAGGTAAGAAGAAAATATAAGCATTAAAACAAGCCAAGAACTATGGTTTTAACCTTCAATATAAACACATGTTATCATGTTCACAATGGTACCCTGAATAGTCCCATTTGAGCATGAAATCAAAGTTTCTAGTAAGCTTAATTTCTTGAGTTCTTCCCTGCTATGGTTTTCTTCAAGTGGGTAACTTTTTTGAATATTTAATGTTCTTTGATTTAAAATCTGCAGGTTGATGAACTGCTGGCCAAAGGGGTCAACGTCACAGTGTACAATGGACAAGTAAGGTCCCTTTCCACCACTTTCATTGTTAGTTTCTGTGATAATTAATAAGAATTGATGATATTCATGATTGGATGTATATAATATAACACACACCACCCTAATTATTTAATTTAACTTGTGGACTTGTTCCAAATTAATATTGTGTTTGATTGTTTTAGCAACCTTGTTTTGTCCTTTAAGTTTATCCAAATCATGTGCTACTTTTTGTGTTTTAATATAGGTAACATCATGTTCTGTCTCATTGTTACAGGTTGATCTGATTTGTTCAACCAAAGGGACTGATGCCTGGGTTCATAAACTGAAGTATATGCATCTCCTTCAAGAATTTTGAGATTCAAAACAAAAATCAAAGTATTTTAATGTCTTATATCTCTAATCATTCTTTTTTTATTATAGGTGGGAAGGGCTTAAAAATTTCTTGGCCAAAGATAGAACACCTCTCTACTGTGGAAGTGACAAATCAACAACCAAAGGCTTTGTTAGATCATATAAAAATCTATACTTCTATTGGATCCTCAAAGCTGGCCATTTTGTAAGTCAACCACAATCATCTTCTCCACATACTTTTTCATAAATATTTCTGAAAAAGTTAAAAATAAGTTTTGCAGAAAATTTTAATTAATTATATATACATTAATTTAAAATTCTTTTATTTTTTCTTCTAATTAATTATACCTTTACTTCTTTGTGATTGACGTAAAGATATAATATAAAAAGTTGCTACTTGGAGTTTTTTATTTGAATTGTAGTTTTTGTAGTTTCTTCAGGTATTAGTTTTTTTGTATACTTTTATTCATCTTAGACTTCATTATTATAAGATAATTAATTCTTAGAGAACCAAAATTCGAGTGAAATTATATGGACAGATTGATGTATAAAGAAACTAACTAAAAAGTCTAAAATTCAATTCCTAGCAATATTAGAGGTTCACTTTGATATTCACTACCAAAAATAGTTATAATATATCATGTTTAAAAAATAAAATAACAGACCGTATATGGAAAGTTATTTACTGATTAATGAAGTGTTACATGGACTAGTAAAAGTTGTTCCTCAATGTGTCGTGTTTTTGTATGTAAAATTGGAAATATGAAAGAACCCTAATTTACTTGAAGTATGTGTTTTTTTCTTAAAAAAGTATAGTTTCCTTTGCTTTCAATGGGAATCATGTTAAGATCACATTTTTTTAAGAATCAAATCATCTTTAGCTGTCAACACTATAAATTTAACTTGCAAAGATTCTTTATTCTTCTTTCTTTATCTTTTAAAAAATTCAAAGAGTTTTCACGTGTGTGATGTAAGCAAATTGAGGTATTCTCATCCTTATGCTTATGCTTTTGCTTTACTTTTCTTGAAAACACACCTTACTCAAATAAAACTCAATTTTGCCAAAAATTAATATGTTTTTTACTTCATCTGCCTTTATTATTAAGAAAATTAACAGTTTTTATTTTTTATTTTTTTCTGTGCTTTAAAAGTCCCCTTCCATTGAATTTTGTTTGATGCTTTTGTAAAAAAAATTGACCTATTAATTGTCACAGTTTACACTGTCGATGAAGCATTAAATTTTCCTTTTCCTATTACTAGTGTAGACCTGAAGCATTTATTATTGAGTGAGAAAATAGAAAAGAAACTACTCTCACGTGTACTTGGTATAAATCACTTTTAACTTCTTTAATTAAATTGATTTTGTTGAATTTTTAATTAAAACTATCTTTACTAAAATATTTATAAATTTTTATTTTACATTGTTGATTTATACATCACAAGATATATATGTATATGTATGTATGTATAAATTAAAAATAAGTTGGAAAGTAAGATTATAAATGATAAAAGAGTAAATGATATTTTCTTTCATTTATTTCTTCTTGAAAAAAAGTTTCGAAGTGATTATTTTGCTGACAATTTTTAATACAAATTAGTAATCCTTTTTATGATAGATTTTATACTTCCTGTTTCTTTATGATTTCCTTTTTAATAAAGAAGTATTTTTTATGTATCATTTTTAAAATATCAAGATAAATGTAATTCTTTCCTAATTATATTTTTCTTGTCATTTTTATTATGTTTGGAAAATTGTTTGAACATTAAATAAAAAATTTATTTAAAATTACCTTAAAAATAAAAAATTAAATACTTTCCTAAGTTTTTAAAAAGAACTTTAACAACTACTATATAGAAATAAAAACAAAGAAGTTGTTTATTCCTCAATTTTCATAATATTTAATAAGGATAACCAAGAAAAAAAATAGTTCATATAAATTATAAAATGTGTTATAAAATGATCACTAATTTATATTAAAACTGAGAAGGTATGAATGAAGGAGAATTTAATTAATACTAAAAGATATGGACATATTAAAAAAAACTACATCAAATTTTTCTTTCTTATAAGATATTTTGGTCTTCTTTTTCTAATTGTAAAGTAACTGATGTTTTGAAATTTTAAAGTCTAATTAGTACTTTTTATATCTAATTCTATTCAATAAATGTTCACTAGTAATGTAGCCATCATAGACATAGATACTGACTAAATAAGGATATTTTAGTTCGAATACAGTAATATTTTTCTTTCATTACAATTTTCATAATCTACATGCATTAAACTTGAACATCCACATATACACTAGAGATATCAATATTCTTTGCAAAACCCAAATTAAAAAAAGGTATAGAAATGATAAAGATAGGGTTGAATTTGAAGCAGAAACATTTATGATAGCACCGGATGAGATTAAATGGGATGGTGACCATTTTATTACAACTTTTGTGGAAAAACATTAGTGTCAGATTCTTTAGCTATGAGATCCAATGAGACTGTCTCTTCTGAAAAATTCAGATATGTGTCTATGCTTCACTTATTTTGTCTCAAAAAGAGTACACTAGATTTTAATTTGTTTGCCTGTTGCTGCAGGTACCCACTGATCAACCTTGTGTGGCACTAGACATGGTGGGTGCAATTACACAGTCACCAGCCACTTGACATTTGCATGGAAGACACATAATAAGGTTACTGTTTGGAAGAAGAAGCAGGGTACAAGAAAAATCCAAACAAAGAAACAAACAAAAACTAGAACAGGATCAAGCATTGGATTGCAATAAAAAGACTCATTACAATGATGCTGTTGATTGTTAATTTGCTTTACCATTTCATTCTTTTCTGATGTCTTTACCTTGCTTCATATTTAAGATCTAATTACGGAATTAGTTTAATTGATACTAGTAATTTTTTAAAAATTTATGCTTGCTATTGTTCCCTTTTTTAAAATGTTTACCAAAAAAATCTTTTAATCTGAAAATAATTAATGCATAAGATGTTATGGATTGGATCTTGTGAAACAAGAAAACATTATTTTTTAATCCCAATCTTAGTAATAAGAATCAAGGGAGCACTTTGTTTTTTGGAATGAGTGCCTTCACGATTCTGATTTTTAAATGGAAAATAATTAATTCGTACTCAATGTATAATATATACTCACTCATGGGAGAAAGAGAGAAACCAAGAAAATAGTGAAGTAAGTGCAGTAAGCAATTTGATCCAAAAGAAAAGGAAGCAAAATGAGGCTTAAAGAAAAAAAGATGTAAAAATAATAATTGTTTTAAATAATAAATAATAAAAAAAATTATAGATGAAGATAGCTTGGGAGAGAGGGAGGCAAGAACCTTTAAATATTTTTGTTTTTAAGTGATAAAATTCCGTTCTTTCCCGAAAAAATATTAATATACTTTACTCAATTTCCATTTTAGTAGAGAAAACATATTCTTGAAGATATTTGAAAAATGCATTATCTAATACTAGGGAAATATAGGTGTGTCATGTCTATGCTTTTTATTATAATTTCTTATAATTATTTAATAAATAAATAGTAATTTTTTATAAACTAAATAAATAAATAGATGTGTTGCTTTCTGAATATTTTTTTAAAATATAATAATATATAAATAACAATAAAAAGTTATATTATAATAAAAATATTTTCTTCTTATTTCTATTTTTTTTTCACTTTTTTTTCACTCCTCTCTTTTCCTCATAGGTCCAAACAAAGACTAATGATGGTTTCACTATTGGAGTTTTGAAGCTTGCTTGGGCTTTACATCGAACAAACCTGAAAGGAACTAGACAGATATATGGTATCTAACATCTCACGAATTCCAAAAGCAAGAGCAAAGGTTTTTCTTGTTGAGCGAGTACTCAGGACCACTACTATGATTGAGGCCAATTTACACTACCTGCATTTTGTTTCATTATCTCTTTCTTATAAGAAGTATCTCGCCATTTACCTGTACCAACTCATAGCTGTCTGTCCAAGAAAAATTACGTGCTCTACAAATTGTAATAAAGCTATAGATAATATTCCAAATTTTGGGAGCTTAATCCAAAGTCTTAATAGATTATTCAATTCAACATTTTTCTATTTGGGATCAATCACCTTTCAAGTCAAGCTAGGTCATACTTAGCAAAATGTCAGACTCTATTGAAGGTTGTTTAAATGTTCCATGTACGGAGGAGTGATCTTGAGGCCATGATTAGCTCTACCACCAATCTCGTGGCATTATGATACTCTTTCCATTCCTTTTCTATTGGTGTTATAGTAACTTTTTTTTTTTTGTTATTTCATGATATCAATGAGTAGTTAAATATTTTTTTTTTAATTCCACACTTAAAAGTTAATATTTGTTTAAGTTAATTTATATAAAAAATAATGGAGATAAATACAATTAATGAATATTTTTATAAAACAATACCACTTAGTATATTTCTTAATTGTGAACCATTTCATTATAGTGATACGGTTAAAAAACAAAGTATACAAGTAAAGTGTCAATATTTGCTTTATAAATTGATTTTGTGAAACTAGGTAGATGTAAATCGGGATTGCATCTTAACAACTATGATTAGGTCACTTGCTTCTACATCGAATTTAGACTTCTGTGCAACTTCCTCTGTCTTTTATCTATTACTGGTTTATGATAATATTCTTTCAGAACAGTATCGTGTAAGTTGATGTCCTTTGCGCCTTCAAGGAAGTTGAAGTTAGCAAGCATAAGAAAGCTCAAGGAACAATTATTTTGTCCCTTTCGATCTCTGTGGTCCATAGGCCACTAGTGCACCTCCTTATCTTTGTTCCTTCTCACTTAGTCTGTGTGGCAAAATTTCTTGAAAAAGAATACAACACCCATCTATTGTGAAAATTACAAGACCACCATGGATTTAGAGATTGTCTCTTCTGTCGGAATGGGGTGCGTTTATATTTTCATTATTTATTTATTTATTTTTGCATGCATAATTTAAATCAGGAGCATTGTTTCGCGTTCACAAGTGTGACAGTAATCTCACTATCACCTAGGGTCGAAACTGGAGTCAACAAGCAAGCTAGAATAGGATGACGCAGCGAGAAGCAACAACTAGTGGAAAGGAGAGACAACTAGTATTTCCGGATTCAAAAATAAGACAACTTAATATTTTTATATTAATTTATTTTTTGAAAAAACAATTTAGTTACTTGATGTTACTTTTTGAAGAGTGTACCACCGTGTTGGAAAATAAACCAATAGCAAAAATGAGTACAAAGTGGTATTTTTTTGTTAACGTTCGTCATTTGTTTGCCGTTGATTATGCAGTACCATTCTTCTTTTACATGGCACAATCATATATAACTTTCTAAACTTGCCATTAATTATGCAGTACCATTCTTCTTTTACATGGCACAATCATATATAACTTTCTAAACTTGCCGTTGATTATGCAGTACCATTCTTCTTTTACATGCCACAACCATATATAACTTTCTAAACTTGCAGTTGATTATGCAGTACCATTTTTCTTTTACATGGCACAATCTTATATAACTTTCTAAACTCAAACGCACATTTGTCTTTAGGTTTTCTTCCTAAATAAGAAACACAAAATTACTTGTGATCGAATTTGTCTCAAAATAATAACGTTCTCTTTCAAAATGTTCCATAAAGGTCTTTCACAAAAAATATTTTCTATGATGGACAGGTGGAAAGGGGGTGTTTCACGCAACGCTTTACTTCTATGATCATATATGAAACTAAGACTAATACAATAATTGTGATAGACATATTATTAAAAAAAATAGAAATCAGCAATTTGTGTATAACACTTGATTTACGATTCAAGATGTAATCCATCCTACCTGATGAAAAAAATCCATCGTTATCGATTTACCTTCTTTTATAATGTAGCATGTATTAAATTGATCTACCAGAAAATAATTACTTTTTTCAGTTTTATAATATTTAATTGAAAATAAATTAAATTTTCTGAAATAAGCATACATATAATACCAATACCAACAAATTTATTTGTAAAACATGTTTATCCTAAGAATATTGATTTCGGAAGTAGATTTGTTGATTTGAATATAATGAGAATTAGTGATAACCTAATTAGTTATGCTGACTAAAGCTTAATTATTTGTTTTATCTCTATTCACATCAGTTTTACGTTTTGGTTTGTATATATAAAATTTAACGGTTTTAGTTCTCACACGTCCACTTTTAAATTCATTTTAATCCTGGAAGTCAAGTGTCTTATTCCATCACAATTTTTTAAGAATTGCTATATTGTCACAAATTATAATAAAATCTTAAAGGGTTCCTACACTGAAGGTAAGGGAGAAGGAACTTTGAAGTGCTATGGTGAGAGTGGGAGGAGAGAGGTCAGATGTAGTTGATTATACTGAAGTTAAGACAGAAGGGACATGGACGGGATTTAGAAGGGACACATGTTTTTCTTCTCCATAATACTAAATTTGTGAAAGATTTTTAAAAGGTGAGAAAGAGTCTAAAGTATATTAATTGCGAAGAAATTTATCAATGATATTTTGTTCAACATTCGGTCTTGAATCCAAATGAAGATTGTTGTTAGTAGAATATTAAATGTAATACTAGAAGCTTTTTGGTTAGGAGGATATTAAATGTATTACCGCCTTAGTAAGATTTTAAAAATACTACTAGAAGTTGTAGAAGATTCTAGAAATCCCTCTTTAATAATTTCTCTAGGATTAGAGTTTTTTTTCATATATGGAGACTGGTGTATTATTTTGATTAAGTCAAATTGAATAAACATCTTTCTTTCAAATTATTCATTTTAAGTTGATATCAAAGCTCCTAATCTTGGGGTTATATTGGTTATTTTTAGGGTTGCCAAAAGTGTACCCTTTTATTATTGGGATTATCAGAGTGCATCCATCCGTCCATCACTTGAGCTTTTTGTCTTACTATTTCGTTGTACTTGTTATTTATCTTAGCATGTGAACTTCACTAAGCAATATGTATCTTCCTTCATCCTCTTCAATTGAAGTTAGAATGTATGTATTACGTTCAGAACATTTAAAATCTCTCATAAAATCTATCTACAAGTCACCTTCTAGTACCTGTGCAGAGAGTCAAGGTGACCACATTTTGTTCACCAAGCATTTTTCCGAAGATAAACTTACTTTATTATTGGTCTACGTTGATGACATGATTAGTGTAGGAGATGATGAACATGAGTAAAAAATCTTGAAAGAAAAGTTTGCTACTCATTTTGAAATGAAGGATCTAGGAAAAGTAAAATACTTCCTTAGGATACAAATAACTTACTCGAAAAAAGACATCTTTATCTCCAAAAGAAAGTATGTCAGTCAATTCATGCATGATCCAAGGTAGAGACATCTACAAGCTGTGAACAAAATCCTTCAATATTTGAAGACAAGGAAGGGGAATATTGTTCAAGAGGAATGAAAAATTAAGAATGAAAGTGTATACTAAATGTAGATTATGCAAGGATCTGTCACAAATAGGAAATCCACTTCAAGATATAGCATGTTCTTGAGTGAAAATTTGGTGACTCAAGGAAGTAAGAGACAAAATGTTGTTGCAAGGACCAATGAAGAGGCTGAATTCCGAGCTATGCCACATGGGGTGTGCGAATAGTTATGGTCGAGAATTATTCTAAAAGATCTTATAAAGATTCTTCATTGTGATAATAAGTTAGCTATTGGCGTTGCTCACAATCTATTTTAGCATGATAAGACCAAACATACAGAGATAGATTGACACTTTAAGAAAGAGAAATTGATAGTGACTTATCACTACTTCTTATGTTCCCGCTAGGCTTCAGTTAGCAAATTTGTTTACAAAAGTTCTTCCCACCCAACGATCTCATAATCTCACGTGCAAGCTGGGAACGATAGATATCCATTTTCCAGCTTGAAGAGGAATGTTGTTAGTAAGATATTAAATGTACTACTCAAAGCTTCTTGTTAGTAGGACATTAAATATACTAGAAGTTTTTAGAATGTGTAGAAGATTATAGAAATTTCTTTGTAATAATTTCTTTAGGGTTAGAGTTCTCTCTATATATATTTATGTTGATGTACTGTTTCAATTAATTCAATTGAATAAAAATCTTCTTTCACTCAAATTATTTCTCTCAAGATAAAGTCAATCAAAGTGCCTTTTCTAATGTGGAGTCTCAATTCTAGCTTTTGCTGTTTTAAACGGTGATTGGACGATACCTTGGAAGGTGGAACTATTAGGAGGAGTCAGAATTGCAAGTAGGTAGACAAGGGTGCTGTAACAGCATAGCAGTGAGGTGGTGAGGGTCTAAGGCAATAGCTCAGTTGGAATAGACTTCTCCACATGATGTTTTCTGGCATGAGGGACTGTTGAACGCAGGCTTTTAGTGTTTCCTATGTTTCGTATTTAGTCAGCTGAAATTTGGGGAGGACTGCTAGTAAGCTTGCTGGTTGTGATGCGGCGTTTAAGGGAGGATAAGTAGGTGGTCAAAGGAACTTCGTTGTGCTGCCTTACCTGATTATTCTGCTGATACAACAATTTTGCATTATGATGTGTTAGTAGATTGCTTAGATGTGATAGTATGGATAAACTATTCTGCTGATAGAGTGGTTTGCATAGGTGAAATGGTCCATTAATTCTTCTCCATACCTCATGTTGGAGGCTAGGATATCGTTGGCAGGGTTAGTGTAAAGTTGTGCAAGGAAGGAGTAAGGATGTCCGACAAAATGGAAGATTGTGGCATTTGCTAGTTAATTGGCAAGTTGCAGAGAAGTTTGGCATTTGACAGTATCTGTTGTGCAGTGGATGAACTGTTTTCAGGTTGGGATACCTGCAGGAAAGTGGTCCGGCCAACTGTTTGTAGCTTGTTGATGTGTTATCCTAGTATATGGAGTGCAGTGGAAACTACGCTCTCAGGAGGGTGGATACAAGAAGGAATGAAGTAGGTCTTCATAAGGACTGGATGGGTTTTCTGGTGCAGGATTTAACAATGCTCTCAAGTAAAGTTGGCAGGGTAATGGAATGAAACGAGAGCTATGGTAGAGTGAACAATCAAGTAATATGAGCAAGGAGTGTCAGGGGAGTGTTGGTACCCAATGAGTTGCACAAGAGAACGAAGGAAACCAGTTTGTCCAGGTAAAGTGATGGTTTTTTGAGCCGAATTTATGGTGGTGGAGTTAGAGAAAATCAAAGGAATGGATATATAGGATTTGTTCCTTTCTCATGTTTCTCATGTATGTATTTTGTTGCTCTTTAGGCACTATGCCTCAATCTTTAGGTGTTTGTGGTATGTCTTATAGCACGTCCCCTCTCTAATATAATATATCTTGATTTGCTGATTAAAACAAAAATAAAAATGCACGAAAATGGAATTCCTCGCGCGTCCTGTCTTGGGCCATTCTTGTGAATCTAATATTCACATCCTAACTTGAAATAGTTCATCACAGGTAGAGATCGGATATAATAATATGGGAGAAACCAACAATTAAATGGATATTACTTCATTTTCTGGTAACTGAAGTTTATACTACTGTCCCAAAAAACAAAATGAGGTCCAAATATAAAAATGACCAAGAATGGATTCTCTCGTGTGTTTCAACATTAGCACATCACTCTTCAATCTTCATAGGCATTAATCATGTTAAAATTTATGAAATTGATAGGTACAAAATTTTTGCATGACAATTCACTCACATCACGTTCAACTAAAATAGGAATTTATGCAAATTGTGAGCGTGTGATAAAAGAGGGTGAAGATAATCTAGAGTTACAAGAAAAAAAATATATATATTAAAGTAAAATTATAGTACAATTACAGCTTATTTTCAGAGGACTATCTACAAGACACCAAAGCACAGATTTGGAAAATACTTCATAATTAATAGGGGATGAAATGCCAAGCAATATACAATACCTTCATACGGAGCTCTGCCAAAAATGAAAGACAAAGGGAGCAGAAGATTCTATATGCCTGACTTGCACAATAAAAGACAGCAACTCATTCAATCTTTTCCAGTATATCCAATCTGGTTTTCCTCTTCCACCCTTTCATAGTGGCAACAAGGTTGATCAGTCCAATAATCTGGCTTTTACTATATTCCTGCAAGAGTTGGAATTCTTAGTAAAAACCTCAGGGCAATCAGATGTGTAACGATGATGTAGAAGAGGGATATCCTTACTGGGTGTGCTCGAGCCCAGTGCACATATTCTGTCTCGGGAAGGTAGTAAGCCTGGTTTAAAAGTCCAAGACGTGTATCAGTAATAAATGCATATTGCATGCAATGGAAGTTTCGAACGTGTGAGATCCCAACTTATTTGTATAACAGGTAAGCAACAAGACCCAACTAATTCCGCAATGTGGAAATATTCATCCGTATATATGCAAACAAAATAGTGGGAATGTGTCTCCATTTCCTTCGTTGCTTACCTTGATGAAAGTTTCAACCATTTGAAGCTTGGGCTTCACATTCAGCGACACAAAATGCTGTAATCCATTAATCAAAACCTGAATGTTGGAAGACACAAATTCAAACCAACCATATAAAAACTAAAACAGAATGAGTGACGGCTTAAGAAGGTTGACCAATTTATTGATCATTGTCTGCAACTCTACGTTACAAAAGAATTTGTCCCATAGCAAATTTGATACATTAAGATTCAATAGCTAGTAATGCCTGAAAATAAAATTCCGTTGAAACCAGAAAGTGGAAAACTAATTTAAACAGTGGCAAAATTTGTCATTACATAATTTAATAGTTTATTAAGATTAAATTATGTTTGCATAACTATTTAATATAATAATAATCTACTACATTAAATCAAAATCCAAACAAACATAGAAAGCACTTAAAATTGATCATATATTCAAGGAATAACCTGAAGATCTAACGACATAAGAGCTCGTCCTTCATCACTGCATCTCTTCACCCTTGAAAGTCCTTCAACAAGAGTTTCTGCCACAATTTCAAGCCCATAATCCAATAATAGGCCTTGAATCTACGCATACAGATGCAAATTTTGTTGATCAAAACTAATGTTCAAACACAAGGAATTACTTTTCTCTGTTTTATTCTATTCAACAATATAAAAGTCGACGTTTCAAATACAAGTCTATTCATTTAATAAGTTTATTTGTATGCACTTGATAACTGTCTCTCAAGATAATGAGTAACAACAATACCTCTTTACGAATTCCTCCATGAGCAAGTCTTGTTTTATAGTGCTTAAACTCCCCCAGCAACAAATCAACATATCTATCAATACAATCTACAAGTCAGAAGTGCATAAATAACGCAGCATATTTCCAAGAATAAAATTCTGAAAAAAATAGAAACATTTACCTTTACAGCCTATAATTATGTTTTCATCTCAATAATACTTGCAACAACAACCTAGCCTTTTCCTAATAAGTGGGAGGGACCATCTATACAGATAAGATTCTAGGAGATTCCACATCGACAAGTAACATGCCTAAATTAAAGAAGATAAGCGTAGGACAACCCTCACCTCATAAACTAGTTTTGTGGAGTTGAGTTAGACCCTAATCCAAATTCTAAAAGAAATGATGCCATAATGTTCCATTTTAATCATGTCTATAAACAATTCATTGACCTCTTAATTTTAATGGTTTTACCTTTTTAATCTCTTTCTACCCTCAATGATAGGTCTACCCTCCATTTGATTTATTCTCCTTATTAGGGCTTTATAGGTCTTCTCCACACAAGCACAAACAATGTCTACATCCTACCACTTTTTTTACAAATTAGGTGCTACCTCAACTTTTCTCAAATGCATTCATTACTAATCCTAACATGTCTAGCACACCATCTCATTCAAGATAGTATTCTTTCCATCACATTGATATATTCTCTTTTCGGCATTTTATCTCCCAACACTCTGTTTGATATAACATTACAAGTTTTATAGCTATATAGTAAATTTTCTCCTTAAGCTTGAAATACCTTTTTGTCACTGATGGGAATGGGAAAGAAAAGAAGGATTTTATTGAACGGGGCGAAAAGAACATGGAATAAGAGAAAAATCTCAACTTCAAGGTTTCTCCTTCACAAAGAGCTAACACTCAATTTACAAATGACAACACATCTGAATCCATCATTATATCCTTCTTCCCCTGTTTATATCTGTTAGCCCCTCTAGTTAACTAACTATTATTCTAAATTCCCATTCTCCTTATATCTTAACAGTAACACTCATCCATTTACTCGCTCCACTTAACTCCTTTGATTTTTTTACAACACTCTCAATTCCTCCATCTTGTACAATGGACCCAAGAAAGATGCTTAAGCTTGTGACATGCGAAGGTAAGATCTCCAAGTTTCACCTACTAAAAGTCACGAGCTTCCAAAGCTTGTCTCGATACCTGTAACTTTCCTCTCAATACTCTCCAACAAGGAACTATATCATCTGCAAAAAAAAGCAATGTGGCACTACCACATAATTTGATGCAAACCTATATTTATAGGAGATCTGCTGTGACACCTGGCTGTTCTCAGGTTTTTCATGTCATGACCCGTTTTTACAATTCTTTGATTGCTCTAATATCTGCAATACACACTCCCCAGTGGCCTGCCACAAAACATCTCCTGGCACTCGGATATGGTTACATTTCAATAACACCAACAGAATCAATTGCAGAAGTTACACTATTTTTCCCTAGGACTCAAATATCAAAGACTTTTATGAGATAAAACACCATTCCGCACATTCAAATCATCGAGTAGCATTCTAAATTGAAGATATCCTCACAAGGTACAAAACATGTGCTTTCACTCAGCAATTTAAGTTTTCGGGATGCTTTGTTCATGACATGGTACCAAAGCCTCTAGGACCAAGTGAACTGAATTTTGATCCTTGTTGCCCTCATTTTACCTACCTGGCTTCGCATTGACCTACCTAAAGGGCTCTTATGGGTGTTAGATATTAAACCATTTGTGTTTCCACCTATCTATATGTTTGTACATTGGACGTTTGTGGATGTTTTTATCTCAAAATTCATTAACAAACACACACAAAAAAAAACAAATGTTCATACTTAAGAACTTCATTAAAACAAGACCCCAATAGTGCAAATAAATTTTTATATGTGCATACTCCTGTGTGGCATAGTTATTTACCTTTGGTATAAAATAGCAACTACCCATACTTAATGTAATCAACTACAAGTAATACCAAGACGGAAAAAATGTCATGTAATTCAAACATAAAGATGATTCAAAAAATACAAACCCATTATGCTCCATGCCGAGCTCTTTTAATTCCCATTTACAGTTGGCAACACGATCAACATATCTGTAAAAGAATGTATAAAAATTAAAAGAACAATAAAATTTAAACTAGCTACGATGACCTTGCAATAAGAAAACATTCAAAATTAGGTTGAATTTTTGTTTCCAGAACTTATAATAAATAATAGATCGTGCTCAAAGACGTGAGGGCCTACAATTAAACAGAAGAATAAAAATAACATAATTTATGATAATTCCAGAGCACAACTGTCACCAGATATAATCCTTTCATTGTATTTTGAGATCTCTAAACATTTTTAAATAAAATTTTTCCTTTAAAATAAAGGAATCTTAAAGTTGAATGATTGATATATCTCACATAACAAAAAAAGAGTATCACTAGATATATTTGGATTTTTTTATTTTCTGCACACAAAAACTGTTAGTCAAACCACGCAATAGAAAATATTTAGTAAATTGAGTTTAATTTGGTATAATATAGCTTCCCTTCCCAATGGTTATTCAAAAACCAAAAGACCCACATTGGGGATGTCAATTTGATAGTACAAAAGTCATATATAATACCAACACTTCCAAAGCAACCTTGCAGACTTCTATTTACAATACATTTGACTTACCCATTAATGTGCAACAATAGCCTCACTGTAGTCCGATGAACATGTTCTGTAAGATCTGGTACAGCATCTACCTAAAGAAATCCTTACGTATTAAAGATTGTTGTTATCCATACTTAATCTTTTTCATATAAAAATACGTAAAAAAAAAAAAAAACTGAATCAAATAGAAGTAAACTATCAGATAAAAATATATATCCTAAATACAAAATCCAAACATAATCATCTACCAGAAGTAAACACCTTGATGTTATACGTAAAGGTATGCTTTCAAAAAGGCTTTAACAAAAGGTGGTTTTCTACAATGTCAAAGGGTCAGAACTGCAGGAAAGTGCATAGACGGGCAACCACAATACCCTTAGTTAATATCCTTTGAATATGGGAAGGACACAGAAGTTCACGACTTTCTCACTCCTTCCGAAGCCATGATAAACAGTTTCTTAAACTAAGCCACCAATGCATGCATTTTCAAAATGAATGCATTGTTACTCTTCATCTAAGTATAATAAGGCCATCCAAAAATGTATTTGTTTTACAATGAAACTCTACTCTCTATGTCATGTTTTGCAAAGAGTATTGAAAAGAGGGGAAAAGGTAGTAGACTAGCTCCCAGTTTAGCAACATAACATTGGTCCATTGCCATTACTTTCCTTCCAGACCCTCCCATCAAACATAACATTAACTGGTTTTCAACTTTATCTAATCCACAACATCAAATTTTACAAACATGTTGATGAATAGTCAACAAAGCCTTGGAATGTCTGTCAATATCAATTTCCATAATGGCGTAACCCACTAACTTAAATATTACGATTTCCACATACCAGATGAACGTAGAAATCCTCAAGTATAGTTGAATTACTTTGCAAGAGCATTGATTGGAGATGAGCTTTAGATCTATTTAGTATTCGAGCAACAAGAGATATAGTGTCAACAGCCACGCATCTTTCCTGAAACGTTAAAAGGATTTAAGAGGCATAAACATACCTTAACACAGCTTCCACAGAATGCAATACCATAAACGAAGAAAATTATCTTAATAAGCCTCCACAGAATGCAATACCATAATTAATATAAGGGGGAAATCTTTGATTAAAAACATAGTTTCATTGATAATAAGCTAGTCTGTATTTGGAGAGAAACCAAGGCCACAAACCCCACACTAGATTCACATACCAATGTGAAACTCATGTCCCATTCCTTGTCTTAGATATGGGTTGTGGACACAACTCAACAAATGTTAGCTAATAGGTTGAGGGTTTCCCCCACTCATATACTGTACATTGGCACTATCTTTAACTGATGTGAGACTTGTAGTTTTCACTATACACCCCATCAATCTAAACTATTTGTCTTGGTTAGTAGATAATATGTGGGTGGCCAGTTAATGAATATAAAATAAGCTTTGAATTCGAATGTCATGTTGGGCCAACAGGCAATTTTAGCCTGTTTTAAAAATAATAAAAAATAAATCTGTAATTTTAAAATTTAAGTAACCTTAATAAAATAATTTTAATTTTTAGATTAAGTGATTTGATATATTAATTATAACACATGTATATGTTTTAATAAAATAATATTACTTTTCTTTTTTTAAACATAATTATTATTTTAAAAACGAACCGACCCATTAACATACTGGCCAGACTAGCCTAAGCCCTTATGGTTCGCAAGCTAAATGAGCATAGCTAAAAATGGTCTAGTTCAATTTAGGTCATGTTTCTCTGGCTTGGTCCATTAGGCCATGCCTGTTTTGACACCTTTAGCTTTGATGTTGTCTAAGAATATGGATTGCCTAACTCAATCCCAAAAGCTAGTTTATATTGCAGGTTGCATCAATGGTCCTAAGCGGGTCAAGTAACAATCAAAGAATTTGATTCCTAGAGGGACAATTGCTGAGGAAATACTTGAATAGAATCCTAACATTCACACACCCACATGTCCATGAGTGAACATTGCAGTGCCAGCATGACCACCTCATTTGCACCTGACACATGATAGAAAGCTCTTATACCAATTGATAATATAGAAGGGTTGTTTGTAATTGTGTGATTGGTACAAACTTGAGTACTCTTATTTATAATGAAGAGATACAATAATGAGGAACAAAATCAATACCTAACGATGGGAAATATTTCCCTATCAAATTATATTATATTTCTTTGTTTAATGTAATCAAATCATATCTCTACCACTCCCCTCAAGCTAGAGTATATATGTCATATGAGTCAAGCTTGTTACAAATACTATCAGCATTAGAGCCCTTAAGAGATTTAGTGAACGTGTTTGCAAGTTGGTCATTCGAGTTAACAAAGTCAATAATGATTTCTCATGAGAGCACTTTCTCTCTCACAAGACGATAGCCAATCTTTGTGTTTGGTTCAGTCATGGAAAGCTGCATTTGGAGCAATGTGAATAACTTTTGACAACCGCATGAGTTTGATACCTAGAGTGTCTCCAAATTTTAATTCTTGGAGGAGTTGCCTAAGCCATGTATTTCACAAGGAGCTACTAGCATGACATTGTATAAAGCATGGACATGTTACAAAACTTCCATTTTCATGCATTAGCGGCAAATTTGACATGAATGCGACAGCAACACAATATCTAACTCGACCCAACAATTTGGCCACACCCACTCTCTCAATACAAAGAGACAGACAACAAACAGCACGTTCCACTCTCTTGACACGACAAGACAAACACCTTGTTTTCTTTCTTCACCAATGTGTGATGTTCTCCTTCACAAATGCTCCCAATCAAACCAGCCACCATCGGACATTGAACCACCATGCCATCATGGTTGATACACACCATGTTTGCTTCCTTCTTCACAAACGCACACCATCAAACCACCATGTCATCACAGTTGATACTCATTTTTGTTGCTAAACACTAGAAACACTGAAGGCTACAAACTTATGAAGGAGATGGTGGAGAAGAATAATAGTCGTTCTACATGGGATAATCAATATTCCTCTTTGCATGGTCCTGTCCTTGAGAACAAGGATTCCAAATATGCAAACCCATAAAGAAATGACAAAAGAAATTGTCTAGTTGTTCCACTCCTTGGCATACTTTTGGATATGCTCACAATTACTTGTTCCAATACTGTCTAAAGAAAATCTTTAGTTTATAGAGAGAGAAAAAATGTTAATAAGATATTTCTTCACATACGATTTTAAACATATTATATTCTGACAAAATTATTAGAAGTTACAATTTTTTAAAATCTTCCCTCTTAAGTGTCTTTTGATGTGTTAATATAGGAATAAAGACCTATAGCATATTTTCTCATTTTTCTAAAATAATTATGGAATTTGTTATTCTACACTCTCATTTCTATTCTACACTAAATGTGTATTAATTATTTTTTTAACTAAAGAATATAGATAAATTATTGTTGATATAAATATATAAATCTTATTTTTCATATTTGATCCTATTTAATGTTTTGTCACATTGAATAGTTTCAATAAATATTATATGTGTGTTGCGTCTTGTGCCCTATCATTTTTAATTTAGTTGTCCTCAAGTTCATGTCCATGTCACTCTTGTGTCAGTGTCTAAGTTTGTGCTTCATAGTTTAGGTTCAGGATCCAGAAATTATATGTTGCTTATTGCTCTTCCAGGAGATCAAGTTTCCACCAACGAGAACACAATATCCAAAATATGGACTTCTTGTCTAATGGTAATCCTGCTCAATCAGTGTCAAAGTAACAAACAATTTTGGAATTACCTTTTCCATCGTATACTAACACAAATTGGTGCTTTGTTTAGGTATCAAAGGATATGCATGGCAACTTTCCAATGACTATCACACAGATCCTTCAGGAAATGGCTAACCACAGTACAAAATTAATGTTTGACCGAGTGACAGTTAGGTAATGAAGTTTTTGTACTAGACGAAGATATCTTCTAGGGTCTTTCAATGGCTTCTGCAAGCCCGTATGAAGCTTCACAGTAGGATCCATAGGCGTGTTGCTTGGGTGACAATCAAGCATACCAGATTCGGTAAGGATGCCTAATATTTTCACTATGAATGACCATGTTAAAGGACAACTTCAATGTCCAGGAAGTACCTGAGAGTGGACCTAGGTCCTTAGTTTGAAATCTACTATGGAGATGAGACTTGAGATGAAGGATCTCGTCAGAATCATTGTGAGTGATGATGATAGATGCAAAGTCCATATGAAGAATGGAGGTAAAAGAATGAGTGCTCAACTTCACAATGAGTCATAGGGATGTGAAACAACCAACCCATGTGCAAAAAGATTGCTTCAAACCATAGAGTGGCGAACAAGTTGACAGTTGCTGGAGACTACAAAATTGGGTGGCTGAAAGTCTTTGTAACAGAATCAAGCAGCAGATTTGGGGAAATCACCCCTTTTCAATACACATATAAGAGGAAAAATAAAATAGCGAAATAAGTGGGATTGAGAACGTGAATTGAGGAAATTATTAAAGAGAACGAGAATATAAATATAGGAATAAGAGAGCAGTAGAGGCAGATTAGGAGTGAGTGAGAAAATAAGGAGAGAATTGGCCTCTCGAAAGCCAAATATCTTCCATGTATTGTTTTCCCTAGTAATTCGTATTTCAATAAAGATGAATCAATTCCTTCCCTAAACAGGGGAATTGTTCTTCTATGTTTACTGTTCCTTTTCTATATTTGCTATTCCTATCTTGGAAATCTTACAGTCTTCTTGCAGCTCACCAGAAAGAAGACCAGTTTTGTGTCCAATTGATGAAGAAGCCAATGACAAATGACAACCACAGTAAGAAAAGGGCGAAGAAAGCTGATTTTGGCTACCAAGGAAGTGCCCCCATAATCAAGTCCAAAAATTTGAGTATAAAAAAACACAGCACGCAGCATCAACCGCCACCACCGCCTAACAACACAACCAGAGAAGAAACAAGAGATGATGCACACAGCAACAAAGAAGCAAAAGGGACAGGAGTGAAGCAGCAATAGTGAAGACAGAGGGAAGTGTGTTCAGCGAGATAGGAAAGAGAGGGTCAGGAAAGGGTTGGGCACAAAGGAAGAGAGAAGAACCCAAGCTCAGGCAGAAAGAATTGACTATGGCTTAGGCATGACAATTAGGGAATGAAATATGCAGAAATTGGGTTTTCTTGTAAACCACGTACTGCAGCACAACCTGTTGGATTTGAACCAGTGGTATGTTTTTTGCACACCACGCCATCCATCTAATGTGTTGGAGCGATGATCCAGACCACTTCACATGTGCCTGCAATCCAGCTTGAGAGAAACGGAGGAGGATAAAACTCAGTATGCGGAATTGTTAGCACTGATTATCTACCATATGATAGCCAAATGTATTAACGTGGTGGATAAGATGCAAGATGAAATCTGGGTTCCAGTTCCTCTAAAGCGAGGGGATGTACTTTATAAGATAAAGTGCACTTACAGTATGGTAATGGATTGTAATAAAACAAAAGTATATGTATAACAACAAACTCTTTAAACTTGTTACAATCTCAATTATTGTTTTTTTTTTACCATAAAACTATTAGTACATTTTGTCCTCTGAAGTGTATTCCCCTCAATTTAGAGAATCCAAAGCAACATATCTGCTCAATCAAATTTGAGTATAATATTATTTCTGGGCCAAAATTCAGAAAACAGTAATTTCCACTCATATCCTTAGGGAATTTTCTAAACTATCATAGCAGAAAAAATTCAATCAATAATGCCATGTTGCTAATAAACATTGAAAGAAATTCATAGTAGAAGGCATCACAACTCTAGTCATGTGGAAAAAAAAAATACAAAGCACGTGAGAATTGTTTTTCCAAGAATAAAAATTCACACAAATACCGTGAGACCCAAAGAAGTCCCTGAGGAATGACCAAAATTCGTATTGGGCGGGTTTGTAGGTGTCAATTCTGTATGTGCAAATGAAGAGGTCAAAGATGATGGTGAAGCCGATTGAGACTTAATCCACTCTTCACAATCTTGGTTTACTCTGGATAAAGCTGTTCTCAAGCGATCTGCATGTCACAATTGAACTCAATCACTAATAACTAATCAACTCAAAATTGGATTTGGCTACCGATGTCTTTAATATTTAATTCACTATTTCACTTACAATTAAGAGAGTTAGTTGAGCTTTTTCCACTTGAACTAGCGTTTTGCTGACCAAATGTTTCATATATATTATAGAAAAATATTTCAAACAATTGGCATATTCCCTGCATTAATATACTGAATGAGTAAAAAATAATTTAGAGGAAAAAAACAACCGCAAGCTTGTATCTGTAACGTATAAAGAAAAGAGGTAGAGGGTGGGTAATTTACAGCTAGCCCATTTAAGGAAGAAATGACTAACCTTAAAGAACTCAACATTTACCACTTCCAATTTCTGCATAAGCCTTGCATATTTATCCATAGACCTTACATTTTAACACATATTTGTTAAATCCATTAATAGTGATAATAATACTAATAAAGCTGGATGGTGGAAGGTAACCGGTTTTTCTAATACAAAATGTAAAGCAACTCACTTTAAAAGACATAGAGAAGATCCAGTTTGTGTTGTATTCTCTTCATCATTACCATGTGAAGAAAGAGTTCTTGAATGATGGGGTTTAGAACTTCGACTTGGTAGTTGGCTGTCTTCATCAATGAAGTCAGCAAGAAGATCCTCATTTTCATCTTCTGAAACAGAATTGGCACCATTTATGTGATTGGAATCGTTCTTTCTGGGTGTTCTATCATCATGAAAGTATTTGGTTGAACTTCCATCAGATTCACCACGAACTGATCCATTAGGTTGGGAGTAACCATGACCTTCATTGGAGGTTGGTAATTTTTGCAAGAAAGGGTTTCCACTTTTGATCCAGTGAGAAAACCCATTTTTCCTTGCACCAGTGTGAACCATATTCACCGACTTATGGGAATGGAATGCACCGACATTAATTGATTTGCCACTGGATAAAGAAATCAAGGGTGCACCATCACCAATAAGTCCTGCAAAACTGATCATTTGTACTGTTTCTAGAGGTAATTTTAGCCAAGTCTCTTTCTCCATAACCATTTTTAGTGCCTAAAATGAGGAAAATACTCATTTAATCATTTATCCAAGACTATAGAATACGGACATTGGTCAGATGCATTGCTTGGCATATCAACAAGCCCAAAAAACAATTTAGCAATTACATAACTAATTATTCAGCACCATAAATTCAGAAAGCCCAAAGAAAAAAAAATGCAATGAATTATTTAATTTATTCCCAGTAATGAATTATCTAGCTTTTGCATTTTGCAATAGTTTCAGCAAACTAAAGCATTCTTACTTTTCCACACAAAAATAGCAAAGCAATTTCCACTTTCCAGGAGTGCAGAAAATCAACAGAACCACAAATGACATAACTGACATGTTACATCTCGAAACAAAATAATATTGTGGATGTTTCTGGATCTAAACATACATTTCTCTAATTTGGATTATCTTCTGTTACAATTAAGATTAATTAGACAAGCACACAATGGAAATGCACCTAGAAAGAACAACAGAAGTCAATAAATTTAAGATTTATGAACAAAATTATTACATCAATGTTAATCTCAATGATAGCCGGAACACTCACCATGCACACATAGGACATAAGAAATGACAATGCATTTTACGTATCAAACAAGACTCAAAGGAACTACATAAGAAAACACAATCAACAGTATATGACTCTAACATCCATGAGAATGAGAACCCTTAAAGGTCACTTACATGCACATTTTGCCGATGAAAAGTTGTGAAATAGTTTTCACAAACAGCCTTTAACTTCTGCCTAAATTCAACTGCTTCAATTCCGCAAAAGGCTTCCCCAATCAAAATAAAGACACTGAGTTCTTCATAATTTTTCAAGAATTGATGAATACTAGCGGTACAAACTGTAGCAGAAGAAAGCAAAACGGACACACGACTTGCAGTGAGATGCCACAAATTCCTTCGCCCTCTTTGAAGGGTCTGTGACACAAATGTTGTAGCTTCTTTTCGAAGGTGGTACCAAGGGGATTCAATGCTTAATGTTGCACTGTCCTCCTTTCCAGACTCCTTAATTGGATCATGAGAATCACTGTATGGTGAACCACTAGTTTCAGTCAGTGAGCTCATTGTTGCAGATTCCTCCCTAGAAGATGAACCATGTAATATATCTCCAGAACTAGACAAAGAATTGTTGCAGGCTCTTACATCTGAATCAACTTCCTGAGCCTCACCTGGACTACAGGAAATTTCTTCATTGCACTTATTTGAATTTTCTACTGTGTCCTGAAATTAAAATCAATCATATGTATGAGGTTGAGGAACATATATCAACAACTATAGGACCCATAAGCATAAATATAATTTTTTCCCCGGCCTCTAGATGGAATACGTATTGAAATGCTAAATGTTTGTGAGAAGAGTACTCACTTTATCACAAACTGGTGATTTACTCAATCCATCCAACAAAACCAAATCAAGAATCTCTCCAACTTACATATTGACTTGTTGAATGAGATCTTTCAGGATAGTACGAAATTTAAAACTAGGAACTAAGCAATTTAGTGGAAAACAAAGAATGACTTCTCTAACCAATGCAGGGAAAATAATAAAAATTTAAAAGCCATGATTGACCTAGTAGTAGTCCACATGACTTTTCTTTAGATGAAGAAGTCCACGTGAATACTAGAATGCACAAAGCAGAGGGCGAAAAGGCATAATAAATGGAAAAAGATATACGTTTAATTGCCCAAGAGGAACCAGAAATTACCTTTTTTTCTAGCTGAAAATCCATAATTTCATGGTATGAACACATAAGATCAAATAGAACAGCAAGCGTTCTTAATAAGCATTGCCTGAACTTTGAATCAGGTATTCTGAGGCATAGATCGCTGTAAGTGAGCCTGGAATTGAAATGACAATTATGAAGCCAATCCAACATAAAATACTCATACTAATAATCATTAAAGGATGATAAATGTGCTTGCAGAAGAAGAAATACCTACTATTTTGCAAAAGTTCCTCCTCGTCCTACAAAAAAAAAAAAGTGTAAACATATTAATTGAATGAGTTCTTCAAAATTTTGGCTGGAAGAGAGAAATAATAGTCCTTCAAATCAACCGAACTAGTATTTAACATGAATCAATTGCTATGATCAATATTTTGTTGTAAATAGCATATTATCAGCATAAAAATATCCTCAATATCTTCATATTGATTAGAAGAAAATATATTTAGAATCTTCTGATTCATTTCAGCATATTTTAATTTCCTTATTTTAAATAGTTTGATAGTTACAAATAGAGGTGATGAAAATGTAATTAGTTTCACAGTTATCAATATAAAAAAAGTATTTCCCTACATAATTCGTTGGTATTAGATCCCCCAATCTTGGGAGTCCCAATTTCGTTGCCACTTAAACAGTTGTCTCTACCATTGTCCACTGCCGTTGAGGTCAGTGGTGGGCCAAAACAGTGCGCTCCATCACACACCAGCACCAATATTGGCCCTTGTAGCCCACGTACTTCGCTCCAACAAAGCTCACCACCGTAGAAAAGGTCATTGGGACCTCATGAGCCCATTCCAAAAGATGGTGACATCCCATTTGGATTCCATTTTAGTAGATATGACTTCTGTTATTCTTTTGCAAAACGGGCCCTCTCTTTTTTGTGTTTTTAAGTGAAATTCATCCCTTGGGCTCCTAATGATCTTCCAAATGTAGTGGGTTCCTACTGCTTCCAAATGTGGTGGTCCCTGCTGCTTTGAAGGTAGGAATCAAATGCAGCAGAGCCAATACATATTCTCCTGCAAAGATCAAGATTAGACCATATTGATGGTGGAGGACCTGGGTCAAATGACTCTAATTTTGGGATTTGGTACAACGTAGATTAACTGCTCATGACCTAGTTGTGGCATTCCATGGTTCCTAACAACATAGTTAACATAACAATTTACACCGTAAAATCATCCAATTCTACAAGCTTGTCCAGCTTGTACAGTGTCTCCGATTCAAATCTCACATGTGATCGTGACATAGCAAAATCATACGGATTGTTGAGCAAAATTGCAGAAAAGTGTGGATTAGCGTTTTTTCTTATGTTTTCCACTGCATCAGTTCACCTTCTTGTTTCATGTGTTTTCCGCTGCATCAATTCACCTTGTTCCATGTGTTTTCTGCTGCACCAATTCACCTTCTTGGGTCAATGGGTTTTCAATTAAAATAAAACCCAACGCCAATTAAAAATTAAGGCATAATGAATGTTTTTCATTTAAATGTAAAATTAATAAATTTAGAAAGCCGAATTGATTCACTTAAGTATGTCTCTTCTCCACCTTACAAAAAAGATATCAGAGGAAAGAACTAACTTTGGCTTCGAAGTAAGAAGAGTTGTCTAAAACGATAGTGAGGATCCCTGAGAATAATTGTGAGGAGGTAAGTGTTATTGAGCATTTACCCATTGCATTGAGAAAGAGAAAAAGATTGTGTTAAATATCTTATTTCTCAACACGTTTGCAGTGACAATCTCTCTAATAAACACTAAAGCTTTAATATTGTCATTGATGCCACAGAAATTCTCACATCAGCTCAAGAAGCCATGAAAAATGAATATTGGACTCAAGTCATGAGAGAGGAGATGACTGCACTAGAAAGAAACAAAATATAAAAGATTGTAGACAAACCAAGAGATAAAAGGGTTGTGGGTAGAAATGGATATTTACAGTGAAATATAAGGCAGATGGGACAATAGACACATAAAGTCAGGTTTGGTTGCAAAGGAATACATTGAAACTTATGGAATTGAATATGAGAAAATATTTACTCCAGTGGCAAAGATAAATACAATTCAAGTCGTTCTTACTTTGACAACTCATTTTGGTTAGGACTTGCACAAGTTGGATGTGAATAACGCCTTTCTTCATGAACTTTCTTTAGAAGAAGTGCACATGGAGATTACTCCAAGATTTAAAACTCACAGTGGAAAAAACAAGGTATGCCTCTTAAGGAAGACTTTAATAGTCTGAAGCAATCCAAGAACATGGTTTGGGAGATTTACAAAATTTCCATGGCAGGAAGAGAGAAATAATAGTCCTTCAATTCAACTGAACTAATATTTAAGGTGAATCAATTGCTATGATCATTGTTATTGTCTTATGCCCTCAAATATCAATAAATATGGGCCCTTGTCCTACTCTTAACCCATTCCAAGGAATTACTGTAATCCTCCCTTGGACCAATATAAGTAAACCAAGAATAACACGCTAAGCTTAAGTAGCATTTACATATGCTTATATAAAATTGAAAGTGGTAATAATACAACGCCAATTACAGACATAAATTACATAGAAGAATGAACAGAAGTCCCACACTCAATTTTATTTGCATGTCAATTAGGGAAAATATACTATTAACTCACCCAACTCCTAAACAACTTCTAATCCATATAGTACTGAAGATGAGTTAGGCAAGAAAACGATTGCATACCTCATGCACAACAGCCTTTAATACAGAGTGTGTTTCTGATATAACTTCTTGCATGAAGAAACTCTGTATCTTTTCAGCAAGACCAGCAGTATCCCCTATTAATGCATATGCATCAATTACCTGTATCACCTCATTAGATTAACATCATTTATAATACATTTCCAATAGCAAATATCTGCAGGCTCACAGACAGTAAAGTGGGGACAGTAAGTCATTAAACATTGGTGGTATTTTTTTTTTTATAAAAATTGCAAGAGAAGAAGAAATATAGAAAAGTCAAATCAAGAAAGAATGGCGGAAAACTAATTAAGAAAAAAGGGGGAAAAAACTAAATATATGATCATCAAACATCACGCCAATTTGTTTGTAGATCTAACAAAGACCTGTAGTTCAACACCTCAATGAAGCTTGGTAACAAACTACTTGACCCCAAATGAACTCCAAAGACAACACTAGACCAATGAAAATCCTAGCATTTCTTCCAGCCACATGCAACAAACAACCACAAATTGAGAATACCACCAAAGCCTTTTAGCATCTCAGGTATCAAAACCTCATAACAGAAAAAAGAACTTCAGGAGAACCATGTGGCAAACCCAATCTTCAACAACATCAAACAAATTATTACAAAGATGGGAAATTGCTGATAGTTGCAAACGCAATATGGCAAGCAATGTTTAGAACATGATCTTCAGAAATGAATTTTCAGATATTGGTACCAATTAACAGCGTTAAATAAAAACTTGAAAACTAGCTAAGCTGAGCCTTCAAAATCAAAAACCACGGATGAAAACTATGACCATATCTTTGAGAATATGCTAACATACTCAAGTACAATAACATTCATTTAATGAAAAGTAAACAGCAATATATTGTAGATTAATTGTGAAACTCGATATCTGGATAACCAGGCACACTTGGGAAATTTTAAAATTTGTGTCTGGAAAAAAATCTAAAAACTAGAAAATTAGGAAAAACAAATTAGGACAAATCAGTGTTTTAGTAAAAATTAGATCAGTAAAACTCTCATACATAATTTGGTTTATTTAATTAGTTTTCCTAGATAAAGCTTTCATCAAGTCTCTTCCCTTCATTCCTTTTGTATGAATTTCACCCCCCAAAAAAAAAAAGAAGATTAAACATCACCAGCATTCACCTAACATTCCATAAACATTAAACTAACTCAGCTACTGAGTTTAATTTCAACTTGTTCAACTTGATAGAGATTCGTGAAATTAGTTTTATAGTAGTTTTTAATTGCCACGTGCCCCCTTTGAAACAGACACAAAACAAACAAGTATTTATGCTCCTTACCAATTCTAGACACCAAATACTCAACACTAGCCACATACGAATAGAAAGCAAAGAAACATACGGCAAAAAATAATAGAAACTCACTGTTATATAGCCATCTTCCTTGAATTCTTGACATACTCCTAATAAAAGAGCATCCAGCTTCTGCAAAGTTCTTCCGAGCCAAACCTGGCATTAATAATACAATGAAGAAACCGTAAACAATTAAATATACAAATACTTGCATTGTCATCAGGAATATATTGGGTAACATAGGAAATAATGAATTTAATTAGAAGTTCTTAAAAATGCAAGGAAAATTTTAAGAATAAATCATCTAAATCCTTCCTAGAAGTTATTCAAAATTCACCTCCACACCACGACTCATTTCTTGTATTGCTGAAAGCTCTGACAAACTATCTAAGAGTTGCAAATACTCAGATAGAACTTGAAAAGCCTGCATAATGATCAAATAAAAAAATGAGCATCTTAGAATATGGCCTTACATCTAAGAACAAAAAAACAAAAAATTAGAAACATGAGTAACTTGTGATTAATTGACCACAATATATATGTTAATATATATTATTAGAGTATGTACTTAGCTATACTGTATATGTAAAAACTGTACTAGTGGTCAGAGCTGTTAACTATTGCTAACAGCTACCTCATGTAACTTTTTCAGTAAAGGCAATTACTTATCTCTTACGTTGTAAGTAGTTAGCTATAAATACATCTGTGCACTTCTCTTTTCGAAGGTTCATAAAATGAATACCATTCAGTTTGTTAAACAGCTCTCTCTTGTTCAGTTCAATTTACATGGTAGTGACTCTTCTCTCTTCGTGACATCAATCTCAAGTTGTTTTTTTTCTCTGGTATTTGTTTGTGACAATCATTGCAAGCTTTAGCACTCTAATTCAACAGCTTACTACTAATCTCCTTGCAGCTTTTCCTGTCAAACAACTTGGTTCTCTTTAACAACCACCTCATGTAATCTTTTCAGACAAGGCTGTTTAGCTATCTCTTTTGTTGTAAGTACTTAGCTATAAATACATGTGTACGATTCTCTTTTCAATAGGTTACTAAAATGAGTACCATTCAGTTTGTTATACAGTTCTCGCTTGTTCAGTTCATTTTACTGACACACACAGACACATATATATATATAGAGAGAGAGAGAGAGAGTGAGAGAGGTTCACCTTCCAGTAATTCCCTTCCTCTACAAGGGATTCAAGTGTTGATTGCATGTTCAAAGCACGTTGAAGTTCAATCAAGGTTGGAAGCATGTCCTATGGATGGAAATACAAGAAAGAATTTACCACAAGTAGTAAGGCCTTAGTGTAAGCATACATTACATACACCCCCTACCCCAAAAGATGGGGGGAGTTATGTATCCAAGACTAAACTACTTTATATGCCCAGTTGTGAATACCAAAAAATCAATTTTCAGCATAATGAAATAAAATCGTGAGAAAACGGGAAAAGGCATTACAAGAAACTAAGGCTAGTTTGTACACAAAGAGTACACAAAGAGACAGAAATACCAGAAGAGCTTGTTTCTTTTTGGAATAAGAATTCACAATCAGATCCCTTGAAACCTCATTCATAGACGATGTCAGGTGTCTTCTTCCATTCTGCAAAGCATCAAAAAGAATGCAGTAAGAGCAAGATAGATCAAAAAGTAGGTATCAGCTCCTTAAGAGTTATGATCTTACCATACAGATGACATTTGCAATTCTTAAGTCCTTCTCCAATTCTCTGACCAAATTCATCCCCTTCACTGGCCAAAAGTAAGTATCAGTTCCTAATTCTAAAATTTCTAAAAAATAAATAAAAATAAAAGTGATCCAGAAATGTGAAGTTGGCAACAGCAGTAAAGTTGCATCAACCAAACTTCTTGGTGTCTCAATGAATTGAAACCAAAATTATTCATTATTTACACTAAAAACAAAACAGCATTCTTCAAACAACACCAAAGAGAAACCTATTTTAATTTGTATTGAGAGGCTGATAATTATTTTATAATAACAATTAGAACTTTCAATTGGGCTCAGCCCACAGGACTTAGACCCTAACCCACATGGCCCAGAGCCAAAAATGTCCACGGGACCAAAATGCCCACATAAAAGGCCCAAAGGGCCAAAATGCCCACTAACGCCCTATGGGCGAGGCCCAAACCATGGGCCATTTTTTAAAGTAAAAAAATCTTATCTAAAATCAAAATGACAAAAAAAACACATTTACCTAAAAAATCTTTATACATATGAAAAGCATTTACTCAATCCAAATCCTAACCCAGGTCAGTATGGGCAAGGTCAAGTTGGGCTTAGGTCAAGTTAGGGCAGGTTAGGACCATATCAAGCTGCTCAAGATGGACTCAGTTCAAGTCGGTCAGGTTGGGACCATGCCAAGTTGGTCGAGATTGACCCAAGTCAAGCCAAGTCAGGTTGGGTCCAAGTCAAGTCAAGTCGGGTCGAGTTAGGTCGAGCGGGGTCTAGTTTAAGCCAATTTAGATATAAGACAAGCTCGACTTAGGTCAGGGCAAGTTGGGTTGGATCATGTCGAGTGAAGTCAAGTCGAGCCAAACCCAGGTCTGTATGGGCAAAGTTGGGTCAAGTCAGGACCATGTCAAGTTGGCCAGCCCAAGTCTATGTTAGACCGAATCAGGTCAAGCCAAGTTGGGTCAGGCCTACATTATGCTAAGTTGAGTCAGACCCATGTTAGGCTGAGTTCAAATTGGGTCATGCCATGTCCAATTGAGACAAGTCTGGCCTAGATCAGATCAACATTGAACAATGTTAGGTCAGTCCCAAGTTAGTTTGAATCGGGTCAGGCCTAGGTCGAGTTGGATTGACCTACTCAAGCTGGACCAATGTTAGGGCAAGTTGGCACCCAGGTCAGACCAAATCGGGTCAGGCCCAGATCAAATTAAGCCCCAGCCATGAAAGGTCAGGTCAAGCCCAGTCCATGTCATACAAGATTAAGTCAGGTCAAATCCAAGTTAGGTTAGATTGAGTTGGGCCTAATCATGGGTTGGACCAAATTAGGGTGGCTTGGACTAGGCCCAAGTCAGGTTGAATTGGGTTGGGTCTAACCTAGGTCAAGATGGTATTAAGTCAAATTGAGCCCAAGTCAATTTCAATCGGGCCCAAGCGAACCCATGTTAAGTTGGGTTGGGCCTAGCTCAAGTCAAGATGAGTTGAATAGAGTAGAGCTCAAGTCAAGCTTGGTCAGATTGAAATCAGCTCAAGTGAGGTCACAACAAGTTGACCCAGGCCGTTGTGTGTTAGGTTGGGTCCAAGTTAGGAAAAGTCAAGTTGAGCCCAAGTTAGGTTGGATCAAGCTAGACCCTAGCAAGTAGTATTGGACACCAACCTTGCATTTAAGTTGCAAATAATAAGAATTAATTAATGATCAATTTACAAATAATATAAAACATTTAGGAATCAATATGCAATTTACAATATTTTTAAGTACTTGTGCAATTCTGAAAAGTATTTAGGAGTTCATTAAAGTCTTACTTTAATGTTGTAGTGGGTCAACCCCACTTTGCCCCAAACCCTAACCCATTTTTACATGGAGGCTTTGGGGACTAGGGCTTCTTTAACCCACTCATTTAGTGGGTCAATAAAAGTAGGCTTATTTTAGGAGTGGGTTGAGATCGATCCATAAGTCATGGGTCAAATTGACAACTCTAATAATAATATAACAAATTATTCATATACCCCCTATGGTTCTTCAAAATTCACACAATATCCTCGCCTTATTAACTTTAGAATAACTCCCTTACGGATACAAAGTGTAATGTATTTCTCGTGTAACGACAAGGTGTGTCAATGTCATATACTTCAAACAACTATGGGTTTACTAAAAGGGGAAAAAAGGGGAGGTATAGTACAAATTTCAAAGAAAACACAAGGGGTGTTGGTGTAATTTTATCATAACAATAATGTTGACCAGGCAATAAAAATTAGACAACCTTGTAATAAGCAAGTAAAAGTTGTGCACAGCAGAGAACAAATGCTAAACAAAATATCTAACATACATGACCTCGAGGAGGTATAGCCAATTCTCTTAGTTCACATCTTCAACTTACCCATTACTTCATGATGCTCCATAACATGGCGAGATAAATGTTCAGCCACTCTATCCAGTTGTACCAATCTAAGGGCAGCCTACATGACAAATTGCAAGACCAAATATCTTATATAAGAGTATTTATAGCATGTAGCAGGATAATACAAACCTGATTCAATCAACTAACAAATTTCAAACTGCTAACATAATGGTGAGATTTGTTGAAACCACAACGAAAATTAGATTATTTTAATAATTGATTATGATCAGAATCGGATTTTTATTTAGATAAGTTTGCTCAAAGTGATTTGAAGATAATTAATTTTCTTTGGAAGCAAAGTAAAATCAGCTTTTAGATAAGAAAAAGAGTATTATGAAGTTGAAAAGGGAAAAAAAACTATTAAAAAATAATCACAAGCTATAAATTTTTAGATTCAAAAGAACAACTTACTTTTTCCAAAATAAAAGTTTATTTACAAATTTAAGTTATTATTCCAAACATGCTTATTCTCAAACAGCTCTTTTAAAAGGAAAACAGTTGAAATATACCATTCCGCTGTCCAAAACATGCTCTTAAGGGTCTGTAGTTATTGATTAAGTAAGCAGTTCGTAACTATGTAGTACGCACATTGGGACACTTATAATCTCTAAATTGCAGGACACGGGAGCACGGATATACATACATACATACACCTATATATATATAGACACGCACATATTGAACACCATTATGAATTATTTAAATTGACAATCAAGATATATATTTTCAAAATCATCTAAAAAAAAGTTAGTCAAATATAACAATTTGAACATATTGTAACCTAATACAAAAATGGATCTAACCCATCTATCAAAAGTCCAAGAACTTAAAAGATGATCTAATTCAAACATTTCACCCCCTTCTTGACCATTATCATTGAAAAAGACATCATAGCCAGGATTCATCAAAAGACAAACATTTCAAAGAATTCCACATTATATGAAGATATGACACGAGAATAAATAAAAATGTTCCTAATAATACATATATAATCTAAATATCTCTAATTATATAGGATTTGCTCCTCATTTCTATAATTATAATATAAACTTACACAATAAGTTTATTTGTTTTTAACTTGTTAAAAAAATCAACGTGTCTGTCCTCATTAACATTGTGTCAAGGCCATGTCAGAGACCCAAAAATACGTTTTATAAATTGAACACTTCAGCAGAATGTCCGAAAGGTGTCAGACATAGAAACATGCCTTTAAAGAGGCAAGTCCGAGCTAGCTCCACTGATGGAATATTGGTTTAGTCCCATTGCTCAATTGTAAAGTAACTTTGGCAACGGCATTGGACTTGCTCTTAAGTGCAAGAGATCACAAATTGCAATGAATGTTATGAAACACTGATACTTTAATTTATTTCATGTATTTGTATCTGATACTAATACTCCTGAATATTACACCATACTTATTGGAGAAATACCTGGTCCTTAAAATTATGAAAAGTTAATACAACTAAATGAGACATATAAGCATGTATAATAATATAGAAACAAGGAACCATTAATGAACCAAAATGGAAAATTGTTCTCTTTATATAAATATAAAGAAAACAATGAGATTAATAGATTTGAAACTCAAGGATAATTCAGATGAAAGCGTGAGTGTGTGTATTCACTCAGCAGGAAATTATGTATATATATAAATAAAGAATGTTGCAGAGGAAAAGATAAAAAGAAGTTACAGTGAGTACAGCTACTTCCCATAAAAGTACAAAATAAACACAGATAGAGTGGGCTTCAAGAAGCTAGTAATCAGATAACATTTTATTTTCTTACAGATAGTACTATTCCCATTAGTAAATAATAGGAAGCAATTTATGATGCAATAATTTATAATTTTCTCAGTTATGTCTGATATGATAAGTATATTCTTAATTTAGATTTGCATAATTGCAACTATATTTTCTTTGTAATATATGTCTTTATTATGTTTTATGAAATTTTACACATATCAAAATATGCATTTTCATGCATTGTATCCTATACACTTTTTAGATATTATATTGTCCCATCAGATACTATAGTATTTGATACACATTTCGTATCTGTACATCATAGAATAGGTGCAAGAGATGAGCAACAAAGCTAATGACATTTTTAGTTTTAATAAATAAAAAGGAATCTTGATGATAAATTTTATCAGTTACAATCATAGAAAAATTAATGAGTTTCTACTTTCTTTAAGCTCATAAATAATACAATGGATACAACTATTTTTTGTTAAGTAGAAGAATGGCTAAGTAGAACTAAGAAAACTTTAACTTTAAAGAAAACAAATTAAAAAATATTTTATCTGTTATCAAGATTGAGTCACATGAACCACACCTGTTTTTCAAAATATGTTAGCTCACCCTCATCAGCTGGAACATGCTCTAAAATATGCTTAATTGGATCAAAGTCCTGCATAAAAGCATTCAAAAGAATCCATTCACCTCCACAATTCATGGTGATCAAATATGGGTAATACAAAATTTCATTGAAGTTATTAAGTTACTAACAGCTATAGTGAGGCATTTAAGCTCAAAAACTTGCTATAAATACATGTATACCTTGATATCAATTTAACAATAACAGATTTTTTTTCATTTCCATTCCTTGAAGTCTTGAACTCATTAGAGGGCACAAAAAAATAGTTTTTCCTCTGTATATTTGTAGCACAATTTTAATGTAACTGAATTTTTCCTTATCTTTCATACTGGGTGATATTGGGCAAGAAAATTTTAGATTATAGGAATATTTCTAATATTCAGGTGAAATTTATATCAATAGTACTATTTTTCATACTGGGTTTTATTAATGGCACATTCCTATAATCAGTATAAACATTAAGATATTAAAAATACAGAACTTGTTAAATAGTAGTATAGTAAAGAAGAAGCTGTATAAGAAAAAATTAAGAGAAAAGAGTGGGTCAATTGTGTCTCTTCTGAAAATGAGCCAAAAGAACAAAACAATAAAAAAATAAAGAAAACATCAATTACTAATGGATATGGATTCCCATCACCCAAAGTTCGAATTCTAAATAAATGGATATTCAAATATTAATTAAAAAAATCGAGGAACAAGTTCATATGTATAAAAACTTTGTAATATGAAGAGCTATATCAGTGATCGGTCTAAGGATACAAAACTAATCCTTACTGAGAAGTTATATGCTCTCAACTGTTAGCAACCATCCCAAGGTCTCCTGGCACAAGCAATTATTTGGAAACTTCCAAAAGATAAAATTTTCTGCCATCTCTCAATAAACATAAACAAACAAAAAGGTTTCTCCCCGGATTGAGCAACAAAACCTCCATAAGTAAATAGTTTCTGTCATTCAACACAAAGGAAGTTGCAAGAAAAATCAGTACGAAATTGAAACAGGAGTGATATAGAAAGTAACACCTCTTCATAGAATTCATCCTCCAGCTCCTCCACTAGTTGGCCTTGAGGTCTGCTTCCGTATATTGAACTCAGTTCTTCTGAACTTGACGAAAAACTATATCTCTGATGAGGAGGTAACCCTGCAAGGGCACGAGCGACAGCAGCAGCTGCTGCAGCTCGAGCTGGAACCTGTTCAACAACATTTATAAAACATGAAAATATGACTCAACCAATTAAATGTATGAAGATGAGCATAAGGATAACTACAGGGAGCATTCACTGTTAGATTAACCGGTGGGTGGGCTTAGGCATGAAACTACAAGAGATATTTACAAAATTTATAGACCACTAAGTGTGTTTGGTTTGCAGTTGAAAACCACAGTATTCCTACAATAGTAAGGATCACGAAGAAGCCACAACCCCAATCCAAAACCATGGTATTCCCTACAACTATAAACATCTAAACATCTATGGCTTTTCGCAAGTCCTCTTACAGAACCAATATTCTAGACGAAATCCATTTCCTGATTTCATTAATTTTCCAAATCAAACTCGCAATTGCTAGTTCTATCACAAAGTCCTGATCAGTGTTAACTCACAACCAAATAGCAGGCGCATAGCACCTGTACATCATAAAATCCAAAACTCGCATAAAATGCATCAAAAACAACACAGTTAACGCTTCACACTAACTTAGCCACAGACACAAAACACGTTTCAGTAATCCAATTGCATGGCATTATCTAAAACTAAAACCACGTTCCGAAATTAAAAATCAAATTCAGCATAACGAGTGCAGTAGTGGCGGCCACGCAATCGTACAAGACAATGATGCGGAGGCGGATTTACCTCGGGACGATCAGGCACGGGAGGGAGCAATCCGAGAGATCTGGCGGACCTAACGGAGCTCAAGATTTTTTCTCCGACCTTGGACAAATCCATTGATCCTCCCTGGGAGAGCAAGAAGAACGGGAGCAAGAAGAAAACCCTATAGCTCTCGATTCCTCCCTCGCTCAAATCGCCATTGAAAATGAACGGATTCCCCAGCACGCTTCCAAAGGGAAACAAGTTCGGCTGCATCTCAACTTAAGACGCCGAGATCCACAGCTCACAGCCGCGTTTCATATCGAAACGACTGCGTTCACTCTGAGCGAGATCTGAACGTTGTGGCATGAAAATGCGAGTTCGGAACTGCAAAATATGGCGATGGCGTAGTTATTTATTTGCGTTGGAGAGTTTCGGGTTTTACTTTTACTTCACTGGCCACAATACTGTGCATGAACGTGATCGTTGCTCCCTCTCGCTTGGTGCTCTCGTTGACGAAAAGTGGATTAGAAATTGGGATCAGACACTGACTTTGCGCGCATCTGGTTTTGTTTGTTCTTGCTTTACCAAAAAATTAAGTCGAGTGGGATGGGATTTGGGATCAGTATTACTTACTTAAATTTACGCCAATCAAGCAACTAACCTCTATCAAACTTGCTCGTGTATGTAATGTAAGACAGAGTAATTTAGTAATTAGCAGTTAAATGCACATAAATAAGATAAAATTAGCAGTTCATCACTCTCTCACCAAAATAAAATTATTACTCTAACTTTATTATTCAATTAATTTCTGGAAAAAAAAAAAAGTGGTATAAGAAACCTACTGAAATTTATCTTTATAAAGAATCTATATAATGATATAAATAATTTATGCCTGCTCATTGGAAGACGATACGTTAAAAAAATTGGATCACTTAAAAATTTTGTGGGAATTGGATTAAGGATTTTGCCAATAAATTAATATGGTTTGGATAATTTAATTTTCAAGGTATTTAATATTTTATTTTATTTTTTTGGGAGAGAGGCATGATACAATAGTGTAAACTCTGAATATTTAATTTGTGGTTTTAAATTTAAACTTAAAAATATAATTACATTAAATAATTAAAATAAACAAATGTCAGCATTCAAATTTATTCTACCTAAATACATCAAAATGTTTTCTATATATATACTGATATAATTTGTTTTTTTTTTTTCTCGTTGATGCTTTTTTTATCACTTTCGTAAGCACTTTACGATGCACCGTTCTTCTTCGTAAAAGATTTATCTTATTATTAATACATTGATTTTGTATATACACTGGTTCATACATACCCCCATCAATTATATATCTCTCATCTCTCTTTTTTAGAGATGATTAGTTCGACCTATTTTAACAATTAGAAAAACGTAGAATTTCAAATTAATTAAAATTGTTAGATTAACTCTAATTTTGACTAACGAGCAATTTGACCATATTTCAAAGAAAAAAAATAAAGAAAATTTAAAAACAAATATATATATAAATAAGTCACTTAAACTTTAACTTATTATATAGTGACTTGAGTATAATTTTTAATAATAATTGTTCTTCTAAAAGTTTGGTTAAAAAAAAAAAAAAAAAAAAAAACATAAAAAAAAAAAAAAAAAAAAAGACTTCATGGTAAAACTAGTCTAATCTCATTTTAACTAAGGCTAAACCAAAACAAAAAATATCAGGTTTTATTTTATTTAGACCATAAATTTTGTAATTTTGCTTTTCCTGTTTTACAAATTATTAAATTCACGATCAAAGTAAACAAATTTTTATATCTCTAAGGTAATAAGTTAAAATTCATATTATTTTTTATTTATTTTTCTAAGTGAAGTTTCCATTGCAAACACCAATTTACACTATATTTACCTAACTCTTTATAAGGGTTCCAATGATTTTGTGGTTGTAACATATCAAATATAATCTTAAAATAATCAAATTAAAGAAAATAAAGAACATAACAATGATAAAAACAACTTAAATAAACATACTTTGGTAACAACATAATATAATATGTTCATTTCTTTCAAACATTCAAATGTGTTTGTATAATCGTATATGAAATTTTAAAGTATTTACTTCTTATAAATAATGATTAATAACAATGATGAAAACATTTCTCTCAATTTATAATAACAATGATGAAAATATTTCTCTCAATTTATTTATCGTCAAAATCAATAAAGTTAATATTAAACATGTAGTGGAATGAAAAAAAATTTAAATATTGTTATTTGAAATTCTTTTAGTAATAACCACCGATAATCACATCAAAAAATATTGAAAGAATTAATGTAAAAAACTTTATCATAACAGTATTGTTTTTATAAAATATTATCTAACATGTATCATTTCTTAAGACAAATTATTCTGTTTATTTTAAATATTTACAAAATTTTTTAAGCTTTTCAACCAGGTCCTTCCGTGATAAAGACCAAATAAAAATTTTAATATTTATAAAGTGTATAAAAGAATAGGGCGAAAAGAAAATTACCCTAGTCATATTGAGATTAAGTCACATATTTATTAACTCGAGAATTATGAAAGTTGAGATTCTGAATTGAATAATTAAATCATATAGTTAAACTTGTTTCAATTGATTAAAATAAATCTAATAATCTATTGTTCTAAAAAACATTTGAAATACCTAGTAAACAAAATATGAGTTCATATTCATTCAAATATTTGTTTACATGTATTTTTTTATAATTTAGCTAATAATTATGTGTTTAATGGATTAAAATATCTTTTTAAATCAAATACATATGATTATTGAAATCAATAGATTGTTTCCAAGTGATAATTTATCACAACTGATTATTTGAATGAACATTAGTTTGCCTACTTAAAATAAAAACACTTGCTTAAAGAACATTTAGAGATAATTTAATTCAACATCACAATTAATAAATTAAAATTAATATCACATATATTCTCATATTTTTTAAATTTTCATATATATCCATGTGTAAATGATTGTGTTTAATGAGTGTGTTGGTGATGGAGAATGTTTATGTTATGGTGGTGGTTGTTGGTTGTTCATGGTTTATGATTGTGTTTAGTGGTGGCGGTTGACGATTGTTTGTGCCTTAATTTTTTATGAATATTGTTGTTTTTTGTTTTTTTCAGTTCTAGTTATGAATTGTGGAATTCAACAATCTCTAATTAGTTTATATTATATATTGTATGTTATGGAATATAATATTTGTATTTAAAGTTGTATTTTTCAAAATGCAAATTTTTGTATTTCAAATTGTACATTTTAAAATACAAAATTTATTGACTTTTTACAAAATAGTTGATTTTGTTAATGCATGTAATATATTTTACATTGATATATACTAACTGTGTTGACAACTTCAATCGTAACTATTGAATATAAAGATGAAATATTTGTTTACAAGAAAATCCAATGAAGTAGATTAGTTATTTGACTTGGATGAGTGTAATATAATGAAGTTTGAGATAGTTGAAGATTAATTAGTTGGAAGAGAATGTGTTTGGCCTTCTACAATGACATATACTTATGTTGTAATGTATTTGTATGAACAAATTATAAAGGGCATGTACTTATGTTGTATTATGTTTGTGTATGTATTTGGTACATGATATGATTTAATTCAATCAATGCATATGATGGTTTTTGGTCACATGTAGACTATAATGTATTTGTATACGTATTTGGTATGTGATATAACTTGCTTCAATGTTAATGTACTTGTGTAAGTGTTTTGTATGTGTGTTTGTTATTTCATATTATGTTCATCGTAACAAAATATCAAAATTAACTACACTTTTTGTTTCTTACTTGGCCTTCCCACAACATCTGTGAAATTCATTAATAATGAACAATCTGAAGATCTTCTCAATAATTCACCACACATATCATATCCCTCTATAGGTGTATCTATTATATCAATACTATGATCACAATTTTTATGGTTTGAGTGTTATTGGTCTTTTTCTACCAATATATTGAGATGAACCTCATTTTTCTGTAGCTATAATTTTACATACTATATAATTAAGTCTTATAACAATAAGAAGCACTAATCAGTACAATATTTTTTTTCTAAACAAATTACATTTTAGATTTTTGAATTATGAATTTATTAGAAAAAACATAATACATTTCATAATGTCCAATAAAAATGAATTTCAAGTGCAATTCAAAATATAACTATAGATTATACAATTTATATTACATTTACAGATTTGGAACTACATTCTCACTTACAATATTCAAAATATATTTTGTTTTTGAAATACATTTCATATCAATATGAAATATAGTCATGAACTGGTCTATAATGTAATATGTTTACATTTCTTATAGATTCCACAATATAATTTATATTTTAGATTCTGCAGTCTACAATATATTTATAGATTTGAAATTATACTTAATATATTATGTTTTTGAAATATATTTTAAATTTCTTATTTCAAAATATAATTTTAATTAAAAATATATTATAAATTGTACCATTCAATATATATTTAAAAAAATATAATATGTTTTAAATTTTATAAATTGAAAACCCTCCAATTTACTCAATCTAAAAAACATAACTGAAAATATAAAAAAATTTAGAGAACAACTCGTTCAACCGATATAACTAGGTGACAACCATGTAAGGTAATTGTCGGCAACAAGGAAGAGAGAAAATGAAACGAGAGAAAAAGAATAAAAGAAAATGTAGGATTTCATGTGCTTTTCTGTTAGAGTATAATGGACATTTCACTAGTGGGGTGCAGGAAGAAAGTGTCTTCTCTTAGGCTTTGTTTGGTTGGGGGAGTGAATTTGAGAGGATGGATTTGAAATGATTTGAGTAGATTGTATGTGGATGAAAGGGCTGTTTGGATTAATGGATAGATGATATGATTTGAGGGGATTGGTTATGAAAGTTTGGGATTGATTTGATAGATGTCATAGATTTATTTTTATTTTTTCAATTGATATATTTCTGAAATTACTAATTAACCCTTGTGACATAAGATAGTAAAAAATTAAAATGAATTATATTAAGTTTATTTTAATATAAAAAATATAGAAACTGAATTAACTAACTACATATTTTTTTAGTATGTTGATAATGATTTTAATTAATCCAACTCGTGAACATTCTTATTTTTGTGTGTTAATATTTTTATATTTAAAAGAAAATAAAATTGTTTTTAAAATGAATAAAAAATATTTTAAATAACATTTTCTCTCCTCAATTTCATCATATATATTGAATCAAATAAGGAGACAAATTTTTTTTTTCTGATTTACTTCAATTAAACATTAAGTAAACATATTTTCATCGATAAAAAATAGAAAACAATATAATATTTATAATATATTTTTATTATTTCTTTTATAAAGTAAACAATTTTTAGTGATTTAATTATTCTAGGTCAATAATATAATTATGAATTGATAGGTTGTATTGAGTATGGGTAGATTGAAGGAGATTAATTATATTATAGCTGTTTTGGAGAAAAGGTAAGTATTTTGAATGAAAAAAATATATATAATTATTGAAATCAATTATTTAAAGAATTAGGTATAAATCAGTTTATTTTTCATATATAATATATATTGTTACAAACCCTAAACACATTTAAATGAGTGTTTTGTAATTTTCAAAGTCAAGGGTATTTCGTAATTTCTACTTCATTTAGCTATTTCGTAATTTCTACTTCATTTACAAGGGTATTTCGTAATTTCCACTTTATTTACAAAGGTATTTCGTAATTTCGCTCTTCATCTCTTCAAATCCCTGCAAATCTCTTCAGACGAGCGAAGATCCAATCCTACAAATTTATCCTCATCCATCATCCCAAATCACTTCAGATGAGCGAAGATCCAATCCTACAAATTTATCCTCATCCATCATCCCAAATCAGGTTAACAAAACAACCTTCATCCCCTTAAATTCATCTTCTTGAACAGTAAATTTCCTCAAATCAGTCTAACCAAACACAACCTTAATTATCAGTTCACGACTGACATGACACTAACAATTGCTTCCTGCAACCCCACATTTGCTTCCTGCACCCCATTAGTTTTTGGTAATTCCACAAATGATCTTGTTAGTGGTTTTGTGAAAATGGAGAAGAGTGTTGGTGGGTGACGGCGGATGAGCTACCAACAGCAACGCCGGTGGCATTGAAGAGCAACGACGATGAAGGGTGAAGGCAGAGAGAGCGTGGAGACGACGAAGGAGCGGCGCAGGACCACCGGAGAAACTTGGAGTAAGGGAGATCTTTTGAGAGGTGAGTCTTTGTGTTTGATTGAAATTTTTTGTGGAACATTGGTTTGATTTGAATGTATATATAGTTTGAGGGATTTGTTTAATTTGGTGGAGTGATTTTGATTTAGTATTGGTTTGATTTTGTGAATCATTGCTAATTTTGAAGTTGTCGTGAGATGCAATGAGAGAAGTGTGATTTTTCTAAAATAATTTTCCGTAAGATTTTCAGAAATATTTTTCATAGTATAATTTTTTTTTTCAAAAATATGGTTCATTAAGAAAAACCTTAAGGCTTTTACGAAAAAAAATTTCCGTAAGACATTTCCATAAAAGTCTACTTTTGAAAAAAAATCATACTACAAAAATTTGCAATGCTTCACAAAATCAAACAAATACCAAATCAAAACCACCAAACTAAATTAAACAAATCCTTCAAACTATATATCAATTCAAATAAAACTAATGTTTCACAAAGTTTCCAATAAAAAATAAAAGCTTATCCAAGTTTCTCAAAAGATACATGCTACTCCAAGTTTCTCCGCCATCATGTTCCTCCTCTGCCATCACCTACCAACACTCTTCTCCGTTTTCACAAAACCACAGTAAACCTTATTTCTTCCCTCTTTGTATATTCTCACCAGAGCATTTATGGAATTACAAAAAATTGATAGGATACATGAAGACAACGTAGAGGTCCCGGAAGCAATTGCCCAGGATATTTCATCCGCTACGAGCCCTTTACATTTTTATATTATAGGTTTAGTTTATTTTCTTTATCAGCCTTTAGTTATGTTTTAAGTTGTTTAAATTTGTTTTCGGTATGTAAATTTTTTAAAAAATGTTTTAAATTTCAAATTAGAAAAATCTTGTTGATATTTTAAAATTATTATTTAAAAATTAAAAACGGCTTTAAAGTAACTATTTATTTTCTCAAATTGAATATTTACAAATTACAAAAACATATATTTTTAAAAATTGACAAAGTAAATGATTCTTTTAATAATTTATCCCGAATCTGACTTTGAACTGTAAAACATAATTAGAATTTTTTTTCATCACATTTTTGCATTTTTTTTAAATTAAAAATTTTGTTAGGATACTTTCAGTACACCAGAAGTTATAGGTTTAGTTGATTTTCTTTATCAGCCATTAGTTATGTTTTAAGTTGTTTAAATTTGATTTAGGTATATAAAATTTTTTAAACTGTTTTAAATGTTTTAAATTTATCATTTAAAAATTAAAAGCGGTTTTAAAGTAACTATTTTTATTCTCAAATTGAATATTTAAAAATTACAAAAACATATATTTTAAAAAATTGATAAAGTAAATGATGTTTTTAATACTTTATCCTGAATCATAAAACATAATTAGAGTTTTTTTCCATCACATTTTTGCTATTTTTTTAAAGTAAGATTTTTGTTTGGATACTATCCCTACGCCAAAAACTAGAACCATTGGATTCATGCACTGTGATTAATCAACGACTGTGATGCAGCAAGATGGTGGCAGAAGGCAAAACTGGACGTAGAGGATCCTGGTGCAACTACACTTTTTTACTAATCAGCACCTAACACCTCGTTGTTTTTGTCGTCTACTCAATAATTTACTTTATCGAGGGACCGTTTGAAACTTTCCTCTTTCTGGAGAAATTTTGTAACACCGAAATTTCATTTTTAAAAAATAGAGGAAACAAAGAAAGGAATAATAATAATAATTAAATTAAAAAGATTTTTTTAGCGTAACCAAACAGATCTAATTTCTCACTTTCGCTCATTTCGCATTTTCGCCAACTCACCATTCTCCGCAGGACGAGGCCTCACGCGATAACTATCCGAATGGTTCCGTTTCCGTCTGAGAACGGCGTCGAAGGAGACGACGAGAGAGAAGAGGAAGACGAAGAGGAAGAAGAAGACGAAGAAGAAGTGGAAGATGAAGAAGACGAAGAGGAACCGAGGCTCAAGTACCAGAGAATGGGAGGTAGCATACCTTCGCTGCTGGCGAGTGACGCCGCGTCGTGTATTGCCGTCGCCGAGCGGATGATCGCTCTCGGCACTCACGGCGGCACCGTTCACATCCTCGATTTTCTCGGGAATCAGGTTAGTTAACGTGTTATCATCTATTCGTTGCTTATTTCGTTGTGGAGAATCTCCCGATTACAGCGTATCTGAGCTGTTATTACTCGAATTGGAGCTGGTTAGATCAAATTTATGGAGCGAAATATTTCGTGTGACTGAGAGCATGCGTGTGTTGACGTTCTCTTTAAATGTATGCTAGTAATTGTGGATATTTTTTTGGTTTGTGTTAGTACTGTGCACTTTGAGATTTCGCATAGCCGCTGTTTTGTGATTGAGAATTTCGCAAGTTCTGTGAATTTGAACTGTTACTCGAATTGGAGCTGGCTAGATCAAATTTACGGAACGGAACAATCTGTGTTATTGAGCTTCGTTCGTTGATACTCTCTTCAAATATATGACAAGGATTATGGATGTAGTTTATGATGACTCTGTGCGCTTTGACATTTCATGTAGCCGCTTAATCGTCAGAATTTCGTAGTTTCTGTGAATCTGATCTATTATTTACTCAAATTGGAGCTGGCTTGATTAAATTTATGGAAAGAAATAATTCGTGTGATTGTTAAGTTGTTTTCGTGAGATTCTCTTCAAAATCAGATTGTGCTTGGGTTTATGGATGTATATTGGTTTATGTTGACACTGCGCTTTGAAATTTTTTTTGTAGCGGCTGTTGGCTCATGGTCAATTGCTCGCGTGTTGTGTTATTTTTAGGAATCTGTTTCTAATTGAGTTACCTTGTTATAGGTTAAGGAGTTCTCTGCACATGCTTCTGTTGTCAACGACCTAAGCTTTGACACAGAAGGTGAATATATTGGAAGCTGTTCTGATGACGGATCAGTTGTGATAAACAGCCTTTTCACTGATGAGACATTAAAGTTTGAGTACCATCGGCCGATGAAGGCAGTTGCATTGGATCCAGATTATGCAAGGAAAATGTCCAGGAGATTTGTTGCTGGTGGTTTGGCTGGTCATTTATATTTAAATTCAAAGAAATGGTTGGGCTACCGCGATCAGGTTTGTCAGAATGTTTTAATACTTGGGACATCTATTCTCTACTCTACAGTACTTCTTGTTTGTTAACCTTAAAACTACCCCACCCTACCATCCCCAAAAGGTTTTGCACTCTGCTGAAGGTTCGATACATGCTGTGAAATGGAGAGCAAGTCTTGTTGCTTGGGCTAATGATGCAGGAGTGAAGGTTTATGATACTGCCAATGACCAGCGTGTTACATTTATTGAAAAACCACGAGGGAGCCCACGCCCCGAGCTTTTACTTCCTCACCTGGTCTGGCAGGTAAGTCAAATGATTTAGGCATGCTGTTGAGTTATATCGTTCTTTCATACAGTCTCCACTGCTAAAATTGAAGGCTTATTCTGTGGCATTGGAATTTGAACAGTGGCAAGACAATTATTTCATATGTTCCTGTATATCTCTTGATAAAAATGTGGAGCTTAATGCCTTCCATCACATGTAGGATGATACACTCTTGGTTATTGGATGGGGAACATCTGTCAAAATTGCTTCAATAAGGACAAATCACCAAAGGGCAGCGAATGGGTCATTCAGGCAAGTTCCTCTGTCTGGTGTTGTCCAGGTGGATATTGTGGCATCTTTCCAAACCAGCTATTTCATCTCAGGGCTTGCTCCCTTTGGTGATGCTTTGGTTGTTCTTGCATATATTCCTGGAGAAGAAGATGGAGATAAGGATTTTAGTAGCTCTGCTCCTTCACGGCAGGTATTTATGCTCACTGGTAATAAGGAAATGGAATTCTTTAATTTTCATGCTGACCTTCTATCCTATTGTAAATTCTTTGTTTTATGCCATACTTTGTTTTCTTTGTTCATTCTTCTGTATTTTACTCAAGTAATGGTAAATTTCTCCAACTATCATAATTTGAAGTAGTAATTTCCTGGTCTATTATAATACATGGGCATGCTGAAAATTTTATTTTTATTTACTATTACATTTTGTGAAGGATCAAACAATGAATTTGATCGTTTGGAATTTTTAGATTTCTTCAGTGTTATATAAGCAACGGTACCAGATCAGCACCATGGTGCTTCCTACTAGTTAGATATTTTAATATATATTACGGTCAGGCATGTGGCATGCACATTATTTATTATTCATTGAGGGCACTATTCCTTATTGGGGTGTAGAAAATAATGAATTCAAGCTGCATAACAAAATCAGTATGGAAGCAATCAAATTTATATTGTATTTTCCAAAAGTAAAGTGTATTATAATATGAAGCACCAATACTTCAGTTTGCTTCACATACCTGATATCGATACTCCTAGATACTTCACCAATAAGTGTCAATGAAGTATCAAGACCTGTGAAGCACCAGTACCATTAATTGTTTCAAATATCTTATACTGATATTGTTGAAGGTTCAACGGATTTAAAGCATGTATACCTAATAAAACTGCATGAAACATACAAGTATGTGTAATACAGGAACATTCTCTCTTTATGAATTATTTAAAGAAAAAGAACGAGATAGATATTATTATCCCTATATGTAATTTGTAAATAATAGGACGTAATTTATGATGACAATGGCTTGTAATTTTTTTATATCGGAAATGCCTAAAAAATGTGTTTTTAATTTGGATCTGTAAAATTGCAATTATATATTTATTATGTTTTACAATTTTTATACATTTTTAACTATGTTTTGCCATACTGTCCTGCTATTTCTAAAATAACTGTTGCTGTATTGAATACATATCTCTTACACAGTGATTTATTCAATACATATATACATTAAAAAACTTGACTTTGTTATGAGCGTGAGTAAAATAATTCTGAACAGGGCAAGGCTCAAAGACCAGAAGTAAGAATAGTAACATGGAATAATGATGAGCTTTCTACAGATGCTCTGCCAGTACATGGGTTCGAGCATTACAGGGCGAAAGACTATTCTCTTGCACATGCTCCCTTCTCAGGTTAACATTTGGCTTACTTTGTTAGTGATGTTTTGAAGCGTATTCAGCTATGTTGAATATGCTGTATTTTATTCCGCTGATACAGATATTACTATTACTATGATATCACTGCCTGCATAGTGGCGATTTACAGTGGGAGACAAATAACTGACAGAAAATAGGTGACACAATATTGAAGAGATTCTGCACACGCCCCTACTCTTCACTTTTTTCCTCACCTGTCCATCTTCTCATGTCTTTTCTTTTTATAGCCACAGATTAATTTTTCCTCAAACTCCCCTTGGTTGCCTCAGTGGAAATCCGTTAGCATTTACCATTTTCTCCGTGGGATCTTAATTCCCTTGATTGTGTCTCCTGAAATCTTTTACTTCTATCATTCCCTACCCGAGAGATGTGGATAATCGGAGTTCCTTCCTAATATACACCTTTGTAACATATTGTTTCCTGAAATTTGCATAATATTGTTTTTCATTCAATTGTAGGTAGCAGTTATGCTGGTGGTCAGTGGGCTGCAGGTGATGAACCACTTTACTATATTGTATCTCTGAAGGACGTAGTTATTGCCAAGCCAAGGTTGATTTCAATTTCTTTATCTATTGTACTATTTTAATTTTTGGATGCATTTATGTATGACTTGTGGCCTTAAAACTATTGAGGGGGCTGTTGAAAAAATGTTTTTCACAAATACATAATATGTGATGTTTATTGAAAGACGACAATAGTTGTAGTGTTCATCATGTCCACCCCCAGGAAAGGGGAGGGATTTAGTAAGAAAAGAAATATTCTTTCGATTAAAAGTTGTCTTAAACCTCGTCATATCCACCTAGTGTGATATATGCTTTTTTGTTGTGTTTGCTTGTGTTTTCTTAGACTAGATATGGTGTGCCCTTGAGTTTCCAGTTGATTGCTTGGCGTGGATCAATGTTCTAATGCAAATTGCAGTAGCTTGATTTGGTTATCATTGTTGTCCAGTTCATTGGTAGTTGTGTTACGTTGAATATTTCCTGTATTATTGTATTTCACTAGATTATAGAATTACAGAATGATAGTCTAAGTAACTTTGTCACTCATTTTAGTGTAAAAAATTGATGTCTGAATGCTGTCATCTATCCATGTTATCCTTCACACTCGTACACTTTGTTATTGGAAATTTTAACCTCCCTCCCTTAATTGCCCCTGCAACGCATGCTGTTGTTGTAGTAGTAAGAAGCTATATCGTTTAAAATAAAAACAAATGGGGTCTGTTCGGGTCTGTTCTTTATCTAAAAGTTCTTGCTAAAACAATATACTGGAATTTTCTAATACATTTAAAATGGTGTAATTGCACTTTTTACTACTCAACTTTGTCACTTCCACGAATTTTGCCACTGAACTTTTTTTTGGTCCATTGTACCATATAAGTCAAAAAATTAAAACCATTTAACAATCCATCAATTGGCAAACAACTATTATAACGTTGTCAATAAAATAAGTGATACAATTCCGTGTTGGCATGATCATCTGCACTAAATCTAAATATGACTACCCTCCACTCTCAACCATAGCCCACATCGTAATGAGCCCCACAACCACCCAATCCCTCCACTCTGAATTCTTCGTTGCCACCCAAATCCCTACCTAAATTGGGACTACCCTCCCTTCCTCTACTTCAACCCCGACCTTCTCAGAATGTGCTCCACTCATTCTTGCGCAAAAGGGTCTTCAGTACCACTTCTCCTTAAACCTATTGGAGTTCCAAGTGCCCCTTCCAGTAACTCCCATGCTCTTTTGATATTTTCTTTTTCCTTTCTGTCTTTGCCACTTCAACTAACGCGCTTAAGTCCAAACCTTCGTCATTTGTAACCTCCCTCACTCACCCACACTCTCCTAGCCCAAGTCCACCGCCCTAGGATCTGACCCAAAACCTGACTCGTCCACTCTATTCGTTCACCTGCACCACATAGACACACTCTCAACAAAAACCCTTCCCAGCTCTTCCACCTAAGGCTCCAATGTGACACTAGAAGAGTCAGAACCCTCATCTTTCGCCGAAATACCTTGCTCCTCCCCTTTTGTCACTGCCTTGACTCATCAGGATCCAATCGGTAAAGCAGTAATTTCTAGTAACATGTTTCGTACGGCGACAGGTCATTCATGTTTAATAATTTCTCTACAGAAACCCTCATTTACCCATGCTCCTAAGTCCCATGCTTCGCCCTGGACTTCATCCATAATAACTATGGCACTTCGTGTGCATCACAACACAAGTTTGTTGAGCCTAGGTTGTATCAAGTCGTTGTTTCCAACCCAAATTGGAACCCACCAGTTCAACAACAATTCTCTTACTTTTTAACAGATTGAACCGCTTCCACCAAACCATCTTCAATTTGTTTGGCAGCAGGGCTCCACTCATTCTCTGCATTGTTTTGATTCTTCTTATGGTGGTGTGTGCTGAAAATCTGAAACGAAAAGTATATTTTTAGCACAAGGGGGAAGTTGTTGAGCAAGGAGGGGAGTCCGGGGTGTGGACGGATGGGGATGTTGGAGAGAATGATGGAGGGGGTGAGGTCAATGATGGAGGTGAGGGAGGAGGTGTTGTTTTTGAGATTGTGACTGTGGCTTCTGAAAAATGGGAAGTAAAGTTCAAACAACTAGTTTGGGTTTATGGTGTTGTCAATGGTGATAGACCAGGGTCAATGTCCACAACTCACAACACTAAGAGTAGAATTAACACGTGGGTGCCATGCTACATGGGCCAACATTAAATTTCCACTTGTTTAATTGGTCACGTCATCTGAGGTGTTTGTCAATTGACAGATTGGTAAAATACGTTTAATTTTTTAAATTATATGGTACAAAGAACTAAAAAAAAAATTGAATGGAAAATTTGCAGATGTACCAAAGTTGAGTGATAAAAAGGGCAATTAAGGCTTTAAAATATCGTGTTTTTGTTCTAAGTTTTTCTAGAGATCTGAAAAAGTTAAATTAGATAATTTAGAAAAATTGATGCATTTTAATAATCAGGGATACTGAAGATCATATTGCGTGGCTTCTTCAGCACGGGTGGCATGAAAAAGCATTGGCTGTGGTTGAATCTGGTCAGGGACGAAGTGAACTGCTTGATGAGGTATTATGTTTTATCCTAGTTCAATCTAATTTCTAATGATTGTATGCTATTAAATTTATAAGTGTAAAGTATAGAATAAAGGGTACTTGTGTAGCACATAACTGGAATTAAGATGTGCACAATCGCATATATAGGCACTTGTTTATGTTGATTGTATGTTTGTGAAAGCTCCTCAACTATTTTGTTTTTCAAAAAATCTATTAATGTATTATCATTTGTTTTGCTATCAACAACACTCTATATAGACGTTCAAGATTAAATGAAATGAAATTTCCAATATAATTAATGGTGATTGGATAATGTAAAGTAAAACTGTTGGCCCGCTAGATTTTTATCTATATGAAACTTGAAATCAGCTTGATTGGTATTGAAGCATGATTGACCATTTGCTTTCTTCTCCAATTTCCTCAAGATTCTATTTTGATGCAATTGGTACTTCTTATGTTCGTTTTGGTTTAGTTATTTGGAATTCTTTACTCTTGAGGGTACCTTAACTGCTTTCGGGTATCCCTTATAGTATTTCTCTTCTTTTTTTTTTCTTTTTTCTTTTTTATAAAAATCATGCTAGACATTACTATAAATTTTGACATCTCTGACCTCAAGGTCCACCAATCATCTACTTCTCTTTAATATTAGTTCTTTTTATAAAATAAATCACGGTGGATGTATGTATTTTATGTGTATATGCTTTGTTACCTTCTAGTTGAATTTGTCCATTTGAGTATTATGAGAAGTTTTTCATTTTTTCCACTATCTTTGCAGGTGGGATCTAGGTACCTTGATCATCTGATTGTGGAAAGAAAATACAGTGAAGCAGCATCTCTGTGTCCCAAGTTGCTTCGGGGATCAGCTCCAGCTTGGGAGAGGTACAACCTGTCATTATTTGTTAGTTTGTTACTATGTTCTGATTTGTAATTGGTGTTCAATGAACTGCTTTCAACAGATGGGTTTTCCACTTTGCACATCTTCGTCAACTCCCTGTTTTAGTTCCTTACATGCCTACAGAAAGCCCCAGACTACGTGATACTGCTTATGAGGTTAGCTAAAACAAAGTGGTCTCTGTCACAATTAATGTGTTTGCTTGGTATCTTTAATGAACTCGCTTGGTAGAAATAATCTTTTATGCTGCTTTTTGGTTCTACAGGTTGCTCTTGTTGCATTGGCTACAAATTCTTCTTTTCATAACGATCTCTTGTCCACTGTAAAATCCTGGCCTTCTGTAATTTATTCTGCATTACCTGTAATTTCAGCCATTGAACCTCAGCTAAATACTTCGTCTATGACTGATTCACTTAAGGAGGTTAGTCTGATTAGTTGTACTTGCATTTTTTAATCTGTTAACCATCTATTTATTTTAACATTTTCTTCTTTTGTGCTAGGCATTGGCAGAGTTGTATATAATCAATGGGCAATATGAGAAGGCCTTCTCGTTGTATGCTGATGTAAGTGTTCAAAGTAATTTTTTTTTCATTCAGGCAGCAATAACATCTATTAAATGCTAATGCATGTTTATACTACGGCATGTTGTCTATTTGTTATTACTGCTAATTGACTTTCCTTTTTTTGTTTGGTTAAAATTTTCAGCTTATGAAGCCAGAAGTATTTGATTTTATTGATAAACATAACCTACATGAAGAAATTCGTGGAAAGGTATAATTATGCTTTGTTGTAGAAGTTACGGTAATCTTGGAATTCTGTGTTTTCTTCGTAGGTCTGCAGTATTACCTTACCTGACAAATTCATGTTTCATATATCTGCTGGCATTCTATTTTAATCACCTGAATTGTTTTCTTTACAAGCTTCAATGTAGTGTATTAAGGTCTGGGTATCCATGTTTTCCATATCTGATATATATCTTTGATATATTGAATGCATACAAACAAGGATTAATGAACAAAGTACCATATTAGATTTGCCAAATTGGTTGAGTAAGATTTCAATATTCCCAGAATTGTTTATAGAGTTGTTGAATTTTCTATTTTAAGCAGTATACGAGTATTCTGTCTGTACCGGTTTTCATTTCTTTATATAATAATCATTGGACTCTTATTTGTTTAATGTTTATCTGTGCAGGTTGTTCAACTAATGAAGCTAGATTGCAAGCGTGCAGTTCCTTTGTTGATCCAAAATAGGGACTTAATAAGTCCACCTGAAGTTGTGAAACAACTTCTAAATGCTGATGATAAGAGTGATCGTAGATACTTTTTACATCTATATCTCCATTCATTATTTGAAGTAAATCCTCATGCTGGGAAAGACTTCCATGATATGCAGGTAGTTTTGTTTCTTTCATTTAGCTTTTTACTAGCTTCCTTTGCTTTGTAATCTAAGCAGTAAGTTAATCTGTATTTAATATTTACAATTGCAATTGATGAAAGCCATGTGTATGCCATTTTGAGTTCCACTCAGCCATTACTACTTTTGTTTCTCTTATAGAAAATAAAGTAGCAAACCTCATTAAGTGGCAACTCTGGTTCTAATTGATTATGGTCCAAGATAAATGTACAGGAACACAAGGAAATGTTAGATCCCACGATAGGGACTTAGGTAATATTGGGTGTCCAAGTCTCACATCAAATAACGTGAAATGTTTGATGGAGTGTTTAAGTGTTTGGTTCTTTCCCCTTAACAATAAATAGCTTTTAAGGGTGGCTTCCTTAAGTGTTTGGGTGCATATCAATTGGTATTAGTCGGTTGTCAACGTTCCATAAAAGGGCTACCTACAGAGGGTTCTAACCAATGAGGAGGTTGAGTGAAGTATCACCGAATAAATGTCTTAGGGACAAATGTTATCCGTCCTCATCTTTACATGTGTATTTTGTCGAAAGTTTATCTAGTGTCTGTCTTGTCAATGAGATAACTCTTAAAGTTTGGACATCATGTTTTCAAGTCTTGAAAGCACTCTTTGCTTGCATGGGTAAGACTTTAACATTATATTTGGATAACTTTCCTTTGACGTTCCTGTTGAAAATTATTTCATAACTGGTCCCAAGCTTAAATAAAAGAAATGACTTGTCTCAGGCGATTGACAACAAACACAATTTGTACTAATCTGTGTGCCTTGGAAAGAGATTATATGATTGTGATAATGTTAGGTTTATCCTAAAACACAGGTTATCCATGTAACCAATCCACTTGGTGAATTATGGAGTCTCTGATAATTGATGTGTCAAAACTATTTGATATCATGAATTAGCTGTAAACGCATGAATGGTTTTGTGTATTGTCATGTTAAGTGTTAAAACAAGAATTTTTATCAACATATTAAGTTTGAAAGACATTGAAAAGTATGGCTGAAATGCCATAAGTAAAAGACTTCGAGCTAGCAGAAATCCAGGACCTGTATATTTTATTTACAAGCATGCAACCATGGGCGTGAGGGATTTTCTCTCGCCTTGAGTTTGGTCTTGTGTGGTCAAATCCTTAGTTTTGGGGTTTTAGCTTGTTAAGGCACACTGGTCTGCTTCTCTAACATGGAACTGTCCCACTCTTCACATAAGGATATATAGCATCTCTAATTGTTGTGCAACAGTGTGTGTGCCCTGGAACTAGAATCATCAGGTCATTGTGCTATTCTGATTCAATCTTGGTTTACTAATTTTGAATTGATCTTTAAATAGTCTAAGGCAATTGCCCCTATTTTTGTGATACATTTATGTGGTATTCCGGCTGCACCATTTCAGTCCTCAATTTTAATAGCATAATATTAGTGCTGATTGCTGAGGACAAGCTCTGGGCTTGGTGGTCACGAGTTCAAATCCAGAAACAGTCTCTTTGCACATGCAAGGGTAATACTGCATACAATGACCCTTCAGCATACCTTCGCATAGCAACAGGGAGCCTTTTGCCTTTTGGCACCAGGGTTATGTTGTTAATATTAATGCGGATTTCTTGTTGAGTCTCTACTGCTCTACTCTCCTCCCATTGTTTTTGCCTGGTTGATTCAATAACTGTCTTCTGAAGCTAAACATGAATAATACTGGTTTGGTAAACGTGATTAAATCATTCTTTTCAGCCATTTAGTATAATTTTTTTGGTATAATGTGCACAGGTAGAACTCTACGCAGACTATGATCCAAAGATGCTACTACCTTTTCTTCGTAGCAGTCAACATTACACCCTTGAGAAGGTGATGAACCGATGGAAAACTTTGACAGTTATTTGTACTGTATGATTGTGAATCAAATTCTGAGAGTTGTTCTTCAGGCTTATGAAATTTGCATTAAAAGGGACCTATTGAGGGAGCAAGTCTTCATCTTAGGAAGGATGGGAAACTCAAAACAAGCCCTAGCTGTTATTATAAACAATTTGGGGGATATAGAGGAGGTAACTCTTTTTTTTTTTTTTTTTCGATTGAATGGGTTTGGCTTCAACCAAAGTCTAAATCGTGAATGACAACTGTGGTGATATAATTTTTTGCAGGCTGTAGAGTTTGTCACCATGCAGCATGATGATGAACTTTGGGAAGAATTGATCAAGCAATGCCTTCACAAACCTGAAATGGTACCATGATAACTTAACTTTTTGACAGGCTTGAATGTGAAATCATTGTGTCGTATTAGAATATGATGATTTACCACACATATATAATGTGTTAGCTTTAAGCTCGTCAATATTTAGTAGGATTAGTTACTAATTGTCCATTTACAGATTAACTCCTTTTTTGATTAGTGCTCTATATTGCTTTAAAAATGACAAAACGACAAATATAATGTGAGGGGGGAAAATCTGAACATTTTTTTATTTTTACCAAAAAAGTGTAAACATTCTACTCTAAATTTGTTTTTATTTAATTTTAGAACTTTGATTCGAAATTGAAAAAAGTGAAGAGAGAAATAACTGACCCCTTATGCTATTATTTTGTAGTTCTACTCTTTCTCAATCTGTTTTAAGCTTTGATTCTTTTATAATTAATAGGTGGGCATATTATTGGAGCACACAGTTGGAAATCTCGATCCCCTTTACATTGTAAATAAGGTTCCTAACGGGTTGGAAATACCTCGGTAAGTAATTAATGTGAACTTTGTTATCAGATCATAGATTGTACTCGAAAATATTGTTAGGATCTGGGCTGGCCTATAGGTATAGAGATATGTGTCAGTAAGCATGATGTTCGCTGACTCCAATATCTCTATCTACTTTCTGTAGGCTCCGGGATCGACTGGTTAAGATTATCACTGACTACAGGACTGAAACATCACTCAGGCATGGGTGCAATGATATCCTTAAGGTGTTTTTTCTTCCCTATTCCCTCTGGCTCGACCTTAGGAGGCCAAATTCTTGAATCTGAATAATTTGGTACCGCGGAATATCTCACTGACTTGTTATTGATATAGGCGGACTGTGTCAATCTTTTAATCAAGTATTACAAAGAGGCAAGGCATGGAGTTTCTTTAGGTAATGAAGAAGACGAGCCACGGGTTAAAATGAGTGACACTCGTGCTTCTCAGGTATTTGAGAAATCCCCGAGTCTGAGAACTATGGAGGTGAAGTCAAAGACTAGGGGAGGTGGAAGATGTTGTATATGTTTTGATCCATTTTCTATACAGAATGTATCGGTCATTGTTTTCTTTTGCTGTCATGGTTATCATACAACTTGTCTCATGGATTCCTCGTACACTAGTAGTAACAAGAAACAAACCACGTCCCTAGAGGCAGGAATGTATGATGATTACAATGGTTATGGGGACGATGCTAGCGAAGACTCTGAAGATGAAGAAACCAAGTCGCGTGGTCCTCGAATGCGCTGTATATTGTGTACTACTGCTGCTAGTTGAGTGTGTTTTTGTATGTGTCCACAGTTTGTGTTTGCATGGTTAATCTTTTAGTTCGTAGTTTCATGCACGAAGAGCATGTGTGGTTTCATTTGTTGTCAATTTTTTTATCAATATATATAATTAATCACGGGTTTCACTTCCCCCCATTTTTTGCATTGTCTTTGATGGCTTGAAGCATATTCTCATTTAAAATAATGTTATCCCTTCTACATGAAGTTCCAATTTCCTTTCCGATATATGATGAAAGAATCAGGAGGAGCTGGTTGAGAGATCAGTTTTACTTCTCTCGTAGTATGTACCTATTTTGTCAAAAAATTTAAAATCAAATTAAGAAAAAGTTGTTAAATCAAGGGTGAAAAATGCTAAAAGGAACAGGTAATATAGAAATACCAAAAAAGTTTTTATTAAAAAGAACAAAAATACGACTATTGTGAAAATGAAAATATTATGGTGGATTATATTACACTGGAAAAAATGTTATTAAAATTTAATTTTACCCTAGTGAAGTCTGAATGAGAATGGTGGATTATATTACACTGGAAAAAATGTTATTAAAATTTAATTTTACCCTAGTGAAGTCTGAATGAGAATGGTTGGATTAATTGGAAAATATTCAGTTGTACTAAGAAGAAATATAAGAGACGTAGCGTTTTCCTCTCCACACCCAACCTTTCATAGATCACCAAGGCAAGGCATAAAAATGGTAAGGCTCTCCTTCCCATACTACATTCCTAACTTATAAGATCTAAATCGATTAAGTAATTTGTTTTATTAAAAGTGTTTGGTTGGTTTATTTTATTAGACATATAAACTAAACTAGCAGGTAAATATAAAATTCATAAAAGATCTAATTATATATATTTTATTATATAAATCAAATTTGTATTTTTTTTATAAATATATTATTATATAATCACTACAAGAAATTTCGTTGTTGCCTATAACAAAAATTCCTATATAACATTAAAAATTTGTATATAATTCGGATTTACATATAAATTACATATGGACAAAAATCCGTATGTAAAATTGTCGTAGGTAATATTTAAAATTTGTATGTAATCTGTTTTTCAGTATCCATACTTAATTTCATTTGTTTATTCGTGATAGTACCTAAAGAGATCATTTCATAATATGTAAGCATGAATCAATCCATAAATAGTGAATTAAATAGAAAGATGGAAAGTATTATATTTCATAAAACCTGACAAAAGAGCTAACATGAGTCTTGTACCTCATAATAAAATAAAAGTAATTACAGCACAATCACAAAATGAAAATATCTTAACATACATATCAGTTAAATGTTAATACTCTTTATACAAACTAATAACTACTATAATGATTATATGCAAATTACATTCATCTCTTTGTGGTTCTTCATCACCTTGTGACTACTCATGGCCTTGTTCTTCATTCTGCTGCTACTGATATTGTGACTGACGATTAGTTTGGTAAAAAATATTTTGGGTAGCTGCTGCAGCTGCAGCTGGAGAGGTAGGTATTGGAGGACCGCACCAATAAATTTCTGGATGGACTATAATTACAGATGGACTATAATTACGAGTTCATCTGAGGTATTTAGTCATCACTAGTGTTTAATTATTGTCTCAATTGATTCATCCAGTGTTTAATTGTTGTCTCAACTGATTCATCTCTTCAGAACCAACTTGATTGCTAGAGCTTGCTTGTGTATGGTGCATGAAGCTCTCAACACTTTCATCATAGAGACATTTCCAATTCTATATATTCTTTTCCTGTATTTTCCACCAGCAGTCTCGTACCAACATCTATTCCAACATCTATTCCTTAATCTTTCTTTCTCAATAAGGTCTAAGGGACTGCATTGTGAGGCACCTGTTGCAGTTTGAGAATATTTTTTCTCAAACTCTTCCTGCAAAGAGAAAACAATTTTTGATATAAATACAAACAAATTTTATTGTGAGATAATAAAAATAAAATAATTAAATTATTATTATTACACCTTTTACTACTTCTGTTTATTTTTTAAAAGTTACATAGATTTTCTATTTAAATACGATGATGTAGTAAGTATTAATTAAATTTAATTTTTATTTAAAATTTAACTTTTTTTCTATTTCTCAATTTAATGTTACACTAATTTTTTTTTTAAATTTTCACTATGCGTAATTTTCGTATAGCATGATGTAATCCGAAGTATATAAAAAATTAAAAAGTAATAGAACAAGTGCTAAAAATAGTGCAATGATTAATTGTATCTATAAAATTGAAATGAATAATAATAAATAAAATAAGAATAATAAAAAAATATATTAAAATATAAGACTGATGATTAGTTCATTAGTATTGTTAAACAAATTCAAGATTTGAACTTTTACACAAATATATAACAAAAATGCAAAAGGAACTTTGATAGCAGTTGCTAGTGGAGGATAATTTTACTATACTCAACGTATGGTTATATATTTCATCTATCAATATCTTTGCAAATCATGCAATCCAGGCATTAGTCCTTATAGAATTGGATAAAAGAAAAGTCAGAGCTTGAAATTATATAGTATAAGTCTGTTGTTTAAAATTAGTCGCGTGGTATTCAAACTAGATATGCACCACCAGTGAAGTTCAGACTTAACTTCATACATTGCTAAATGCACTATAGCCTGAGAGGAATACATAACGAGTCTCAAAATCTTATAATTTTAGCATCCTAAACCTGAAAAGAACATTGTGAAATCAACAAAATATTTACTAACAATTCGAGAACTTATAGGTAGAACATAGTGTTAGGTTTTATTTTCTTAGGCTTGATCTCAATAATATTTCTTAGTATTTAATAGGTGATTTTGGATTCCAATTATATTGTTAAGATATTTAAATTATTTTAATATGAATCATAGCGTTAAAGAGGCGAAACTAATAATAAAAGTAATGAATAGAGATTAAAAAGGAATGTTATACCAGTCATAACGAAGAAGAAGGGAAAATGAATAAGCATGATATTAAAAAAACAATGACAAAGAGGAAAAGATGGATTGCATGCTCTAACTTAGGGTCTCCTTTCTTCTTGATTAGAACAATCTTTTTCTTATATATCACCTGTCAAGTTTATATGTTTGGTTGATTGTTTGGTATCATCGCTAACCTTATATATTTGGTATTGGACTGATTCTTCTTGCATCTTCATACTGACTACTTGCAATTCCATAATTTTTATATTCTCATTTTAGTATTGAGGAAAAGACGAAAATATCCAAAGTCGATGGTAATTATGATTCAATTATTTTTTCTCTTTGCAGATTGCACCACAATACAATTAAAAAATATTATCATTGGGGATTGTTTCTGCACCTTTTACATTGTAGGTTGTACAAATTGCAAGTATAAATTTTTCTAATTTGTATTGCGGTTTGTACAATCCGGCAATGTATTTAACCCACAATGTATTTATAATTTTTTTTGTACAACCCATAACACCATCCAATCATGTAATTAAATGAAGAGTCTATTTTGTTGTATTTGGTTGGCTGCACACTGATTCTCATTCCAAGTTTCAATCTCATTTTAAATCAAGATTATGTTCTGCTCTTCTATACGCATTAAATAAAGAGTCTCTTCTGTTGTTCTAAACAAAGAGTCTCTTAGATTGTTATGCTGAAACATTCACTCCTCTTTCTTCATTGGTTTCATTTCAAATTCAATTAAAATAAAACTAAACTAATTAAATTAAGGCAAATGAAGAGTATCTGAAAGTTCACTTATTGAGTGTAACTATAAAAAAAGTGTGACAGAAAGACTAAACTAAAATTAAAATAAAATAAAACTAAACTAATTTAATTTATTTTATTTTATTTTAATTAAATTTGAAAAAAGGTGTGACTTACATAGACTAAACTAAACTAAAATTAAATTAAAATAAAATTAAACAATCAAAACTTACATAGACTCTTCATTTGCCTTAATTTAATTAGTTTAGTTTTATTTTAATTGAATTTGAAATGAAACCAATGAAGAAAGAAGAGTGAATGTTTCACCATAACAATCTAAGAGACTCTTTGTTTATAGCAGAAGGGACTTTTTATTGAATGGGGTGGTATAGAAGAGCATAATAGACTCTTCATTTAAAATGGAGTTGGAACTTGAAATGAGAATAAGGGTGCAGCCAGCAAAATAGACTCTTCTAAAGAGACTCTTTATTTAAAACAACAAAAGAGACTCTTTATTTAATGGGAGTATAGAGGAGCATAATAGACTCTTTATTTAAAATGGGGTTGGAACTTGGAATGAGAATAAGGGTGCAGCCAACAAAATAAACTCTTCATTTAATCTAATTACATGATTGGGTAGTGTTATGATGACAACACATTAAATTTATTTTTTTTTAATGCATTTGGGGTTGTAGAAACTGTAATCCAATTTATAAATACATTGTACAATCCCTAATACAATACAATTTTTTTAAAATGCATTGCGGGTTGTACAAACCGCAATTTAGAAAAAAATTATCATATTTAAGGTTTGTACAACCCGCAATGTAAAAGTTGTAAAAAAAATAATTGCGGATTGTATATAGTCCACAATTCTAATATTTTTTAATTGTATTACAATTTGTACAATCTGCGAAAAGAAAAAAAAATTGAATTGCAGTTATTGTCGAAAGATATTTTTGTCTTTTCTTCATGACTAAAATAGAAATATGTAAAATTATGGAGGTGTAAGAAGTCTTTATGGAGGTGGAGGAAGAATCAGTCTTGGTATTGACCATTGAAATACTTCAAATTCGTATACTTGAAAGTTTGTTATATATTGTCGCCAAATTTATACTTTGATTTGATATGTGTTACTTGTCGTTCCCAAGTTATATACTTGATATTGGTCGCTTGATATATTTGCCAAGCTTATACGCTTAGTAATGATTGTTGATTTACATCAAGTTTGTATACTTAATATTATCACTAATTAAGTTTATACATTTGATATTGATTTCATACTCCTGGTATGGACAATTATAGTGCGTTAAGTTGGGACACATGAAACTTTGTTATATATGTGAGGTTTATTTACTCAAAATTTGTACAAGAAGCTTTCATATAACTAGATTATGAAAATGTGTTGTAATATTCTTAGTAGGTTGATAGCTGAGTTAAGGGAGTGTATGATCCATTTATCATTTCTTTTAGCCTCTTAAATTTAGGTTTGACCTTGTTTAGTGTTATGACCAAAATCAAATTTTCTTAAGTCTCATTTCAAGAATATTTCTGATAGATTGTTGGCCTGACTTATAAAACGAATATATCATAATTAAATTTATTTAACAGATGATCCAATAAAATGACTACAACATTTAAACTATTTTTATATGATATTAAAAAAATTAATATTTTTTAATAGAAAAATATTTTTAACTACAAATTATTTTAATGGTTCACTGCCATGTTCGTCATACCCAAAACCAAAGATTTAAGTGCCTTCACACCCAATTGGTTCCAGAATGAAGCGTTGTGTGTAATCATGCGAATTTTGACTCATCTTCATGGTGTTACGTGAAGTCAAGATTTTGTGAAACTCTAACAGTTTTCCGTTACACACGAAATTCCTTTTTTTTTTTTTTTTTTTTTTTTCTATTCGACATTCGCATATTGGATCGAGAGTGGCACGGATTACGGGGATACTAGAATTATAAAATAAGGGCAATTGCTTCCACGTCTATGTATAACTGCAATTCAAACCTTATCTTATAATGATTATATTGTGAAATTAAATTAAGTATGAACTCATTTGGTAAAAATAATAATTTTTTTAAGATCGATCTTTTTATACATGTGTTAAAACTTTTAATAGAATAAATATAAAATCTTCAAACAAAAATTTCTTAAAATTAAAAAAAAAATTGTTTGTTTAGAAAACTCATGTTAATGCATTAAATATTTTTTTTGGATAAAACATTCTTATGAGAAACTCCGTTTAGAGATGCTTTCAGAAATATAAAACCACCCTCATTTTTACATGGACCTGAAATGTTATTTTAGATACAAAAATTAAGGAAAACTTTGATTAATTTTTTAACCAGTAGCATAATCTTGTATTATAAAGTATATTATGCCCAAAAATATTATTTTCATTGGCATGTTTGGTTATTATGTAGTAATGTAAGAAAAATATAATTTTATTTAATTAAAAATGGAAAAATAAGAATGAAAAGGAAAGATAATTATATGGTGGAGAATAGTTAGGTATGATTCTAAATAGAACAGTAATTGTTTAAATAATGTATATTTGTTTAAATGGTTTTAGTGTTACTTTTTAATTAAAATTAAACTCATCTTAGTAAGTAAAAATTATCAATAAATATTAGTGTTAATTAGTCCATGAAAGTATCATTTTGATTCGAAAGTAATACATAAACAATTGTACTTAAACTTTCATTTTTTAAAACATTAATAAAAAAGGCACAATGCATAATCTTCTCAAAGCTAATTAACTCGTATTAAAAGGCGGGAAAACAGAAAATATAATGTTACAAATGAATAAATAATTTTTTTCACAAACATTAAAGTTTGTGGTTCCATAATACATAAACTTATTATTAAAAAATACATTGACTTTGAACTACAAATTTGGATAACATGCACAAATAATATTTTTCATATTTTATATTTTTAATTAATATCTTTTAGAAATTCCATGCACAGAAAAAAATGGTCGTTGTCTGTGCCTGGAAGCACTAAGAAGCTTTCATGGTGATTCAAAGCTTAAAAAAGAACATGACACTCTTTGAAACTCCTCCTCTGTTGCTTTTCTTTTCTTTCCTCAACTCCCAATGGTTTCCAAATTTAGCTTTTCTTTGTATTATTGCTTTTGTTTTGATCTTGCTTTGTTTATGTTTATCTCTTCAGTCCAAATGAATTTCCTTTTGCATGTTGGCTTAGGCTGACTTACCAGGTTATTTCATCAAATAGTTTTAAATAGTTTTGAGAACCAAACCTTAAATAGCTGAACACATAACTGAAATTAAGATTTAGTTTCTGCTTATGAATCACTCTTATTCCTTTTGTCCTTTTGTGTTTTTATGTTTTCTTTTTAACTTTTTATTATTGTAATTTGATCTTGAGCTTTGCTATTATTTCCCTTTGTTTTTAGGCAATTACTTCATGCCATTCATATTTTTGACCTGCACCCTATAATTAGGTAAATGATCAAATTGTTTCATCCATTTTTTCTTACTGTACTCCACGTAAAAAATCCTCATTCTAGAAATATATTATTAAGAACACATTTTAAATGATATTATATACATTTCAGAAAAATTATTTGAAATATATTTTATGTGTTCTGACAATCTTATCATATTATAGAAAATGCATTTTAAAATATATTGTATAAATTGTAAAAAGTATATTTTGAGAAAGAAAATTCAAAAACAGATAATCTAGAAGTGACTTTAATAAAAGCTAGAATAATCAGTTTTTAAAAATTATGAAGGTTAAAATAGTTATTTTGTAAATAATGTAAGTGCATGTTCAAATCGAGGTGTTGCAGGAAGTAAGTACCTGGTTTTGCTAAATTTTTCAGAATGTACGTAGATGTTTTTACATGTTTAGTTTCATGTCAAATTAGACAATAAAATAAAATATGATTTACATATAAGTTAAAGTTTTTTTTTTAAGTTTTATTTTTTACACAGATTCGAAACTCTAAATATTAAATAAAGGCTTACGATAAAACTTTGTTTTTTTGTTGTAAAAGAAATAATTGATGATGAAAATATTTCAAGTATTGAAAGGTTGGTAAATTAACCCATAAATTTAATTAGATATTTAAATTAACAATTTTAACATTAGAGTGATGTTGTTTTGTATATGATGTTTAAGTTATGCCTTATTGTAAGACTTACAAATCAAAATAAACAATTTATTTAAGTATTAATGTACGGTAAATGCTCTTAGCTACATTATATGAGTTATTTATAAATAAAATAGTTTTTATATATGTTATATTTGACTGTGGGTCACTTAAAATTGGAGAGAGCTACCCATGTAAATAACTATTTTCTTCCTATAAGTTGTTTTGTATTTATGAGAGGAAATATAGAACACTAAAGAGAAAAAGATATTTATTAGGCAAACAAATTATTAATATAACTCTCATTTTATTAAAAAAATAATTAATAAGTTTTCAAGGTTTTATTTTTACTTGCATCATAACTAATAAGTTTTATTTGACTGCATCTTTGTAAGTGTTATAACTAGTTATATGAGTAGAATGGTAAATAATTCATAAGATTGTAAATCATGAAATCATATTATAAATAATAATTTTTTTTTTAAATATGTATAGTAATATTTTTATAACAAAAACAAATGAATAAAAAAAGTTTTTAAGGAATGATTTAATTTTGTTACAAAATGTTCAAGTTTGTATAGTCTTATTTTTTCTATTATAGTTAATGTATTACATGAAAAGTAATTAAAAATTAGAATTGGTGTATAAGATATATTATGAAGGAGTAATAATAATGTAAAATCTATGTAAAAATATAGAGTGTCCAAAAGAGATATAAATTAAAGTCACAAACTCCATAAACACAAACCAAATATATACACATAACTAAGAAAAATGATATAAAATATTATAGTTAAAAAAAAATCGACCACTTTGACAATACTTAATAAAACTTAGTTCATCTAATATAAATCATTCAAATTAATATAAAGTGTGGATTTCTATGACTAATAAAGAGAAGTGAAAGAAAATCTTGTTAGTGTATGCTCTCACGACTTTGGATGTGTGACTAAAGTTTTGAAATTTGGCAAGAAGAAGGAGAGATAAAGATAATTAAAAGTGTCTTAATTAAACTAATTTAGTTTTATTTTAATTAAATTTGAAACGAAACTCAATCAAGAAAGAGGAGTGAAGGTGTAAAGCAGCATACACTCCTTATCTAAGATTGGTGCATAGCAACATAAAAGACTCTTCATTTGAAATCAAATAGTGTAGAGCAGCATAAATGCCTTAGTTAAATTAATTTATTTTTATTTTAATTTGAAATGAAACCCAATTGTGTACACGCAGGTGCAAAGAGCAACAAAAGAGACTATTTATTTGTTGTAATTTAATTGTATTAATTATGAATAAAATTAGGTTTACATTCACTAAAGAAGGTGAATAGTTGATACAGGAAAAAAACTCACTATCACAAGTTTTTACAATTTTATTGGAGTGGACATGGAGGTGCAAAGAGCAACAGAAGAGACTATTTCTTTGTTTTAATTACATTAATTTTAATTGGATGGTTTGACAACATAGATAACAAGGTCCTAATTTAATTGTATTAATTATGAATAAAATTAGGTTTACATTCACTCAAGAAGGTGAATAGTTGATACAGGAAAAAAATCACTATCACAAGTTTTTACAATTTTATTGGAGTGGACATGCAGATGCAAAGAGCAACAAAAGAGACTATTTCTTTGTTTTAATTACATTAATTTTAATTGGATGGTTTGACAACACAGATAACAAGGTCCTAATTTAATTGTATTAATTATGAATAAAATTAGGTTTACATTCACTCAAGAAGGTGAATAGTTGATACAAGAAAAAAATCACTATCACAAGTTTTTACAATTTTATTAGAGTGGACATACAGGTACAAAGACCAACAAAAGAGACTATTTTTTTGTTTTAATTACATTAATTTTAATTAAATGGTTTAATAACACAGGTAACAAGATACTGATTTAATTGTATTAACTATGAATAAAATTAGGTTTATATTCACTAAAGAAGGTAAATAGTTCGTATCACTATTACAAGTTTTTACAATTTTATTAGATGATCATTACGATCTTTTGCTATATAATAATTTCTATGTGAATTTTGAATCGCATAAAATATATAAAATGATTTTTTACATTATGGATTTTAATTACCATAATTATAAGTACGATTTTTAAAATAAGACAATAATTTATCTTTAATAAGTTTAGAGGCTTGATATATATATATATATATATATATATATATATTAACATGGTTAATATTTTAAAATATAAATAAATTTATAATCAAAATACTTTATAAAACTAATAATGTAATAATATTAAGTACATCTTACTGATATTTACTTAATTTTTACTTATTATTACTTAATTAATTATAAAGTTTAAAAGGCCGACTTAATTTTTTTAAAAGATTACTGTAATAGAGAATTTGAGTATCAAATTTTTGTAAGTATTTCATAAAGGTATTTCTCTTAACATTCTAACAAATTTTTTTACTTTACTATAAACTTATTACAGATGTATAAAGATTTAGTCCATATCCAAAAATACATTTTAGATTTAAATATAAGTTTTAAATTGAATAATATATAATGTATTATATTATTAAAAGATACATTTAGAATTGTAAAATCATAAAACTTTTTAAATCCAAAAGTACATTTTAAATTACATAATCTAAAATAATTAAAAAATATATTAAATTTACAAAAAAACTTAAACTTACAATGTAAAAAACTTCTCAAAAATAATAAAAATACACAACAAAAGAAGATATTTTTCACAGACCACTTGAATCTAAACAAACCCATACACGTCACAAACATAAAATAAATAAATTAATACTTAAGCATATTAAATTTAATCCGTACTTTATGGAAAAACAAGTCATGCAAACCATTTTGTAATAAAATAATAATTAGGTTTTGTAAACAGTATTATTATATATATATATATATATATATAATTTGAAAATAATTTTATTAGTAAGACTTGAATCTTTAAAATATTTAAATAGCTCTCTTCTTTTCTTCTTTCTAATAGCTTTTGACTATATAACCTTTTAGCTCCATGTTCTGTTCCAAAATCATCACTTACTAAATAAGTCAATAAATTTATTCATAATATTCTTCTATTTTTTAAAATTTTAATCAACAGTTAGAAAATATATATCATACAGAAAAAAACAAAAAAAAAAACAAGGGAATGAAGGGTGGAATTCAGCAAACGCGCAAAGAAAAGAGAGAATAACCATTGAACAAGATAAAGTCTTTTAATTTCAATAAAATATTTTTTTAAGAGAACTAAAAATTAGCATACACATTATAATCTTTTTAGAGACTGTTGTTTTGTTGACGTAACACTCACCTAATTACACAATAATCGACATACTATATTAAAAGTAAAATATATATATATATATATATATTCCAAAATTATATATTTTAAAAAATTGACAATAAACTTTAATTATTTTGAAAAAAAAAATTTCAATAATATATATAATATGTATTTATATTTTTTATCCATCTCCAAATAGTACTTTTAGGCACAAGGGTATATGTGGGTTAGAAAATGAAACAAAACTTTAAGAGTACGACAATTGAGTATCCCGCGTAAAGATGGAAAAATAACAAAGGACAAGCGAAACGTCAAAATCACAAACATCACCACTCTTTCACTACTGTAATGTTAACGTCGTCAAGGTTTTGGTCCACCTCTTTTCTCTTCTTCTTGGAACCTTCCAGAACCAACTCACCAAAACTTTCAGCAGGAAGGAGACCACTGTACGGACACCCTATTTAAAAACATGACAAATTATTGGTTTTACATTTCAACCCCTACCCTGTTTTATTCATAAGAAAACATACATATTTAAAATATTATTTATGGAATAAAATTAATATTTAAGAAAAATAAGTGTCTTGACTTATAAAGTATAATAAAGCCAAATAAAACTGGTTGAAGTAAAATATTTAATTCTATAACCGCGTCCACAGGTACCTTAACTGGTTGAAGTATAATATTTAATTCTATAACCGCGTCCACAAGAAGTCAAACATACCATAAAGCTGTAAAAACGGAAAACATAATATACGTTTCTTCTTCACAAAGTACTCTTTCAAAGTAACAAAAGAAATAATAACAAAATTAGAAAAAATATCTAAGATTGAAAACATAAACTTTTATATTTAATCTTTAAATTTTTTTTATCTTAACCAAATATAACATTGTTGAGGCAGTTTTTTATACTCTATCAAGCACGAGGCCTTTTAAATTTGAATTGAAAAATAAAAGAGACGCTTAAAATATTATTTTAAAGATAATTCTAAATAAATTAAATTAGGAACTTTTTTTTTCTTGTCTTCTGGTTCGTGGAAAGAGAGATACAGGGAGGAAAAGGAAAAAGTTAATGAAGCAGAAAAAGTAAATTCTTTCCCAACGAGGCTTCGCCACCGAAAAGTTCTGTTCAGCGAGAGAAACCTGTACGGAGTGCAGAATATCCTCAAATTCCTTGGAATTCCAACCGTAATATTAAATCTATATAACCGTCAATTTGTAAAAAAAAACAAAACAAATACATGAAATGAAAATTTTATAGATGGATTTATTAAATACTAATATGCTATAAAAAGCTTTAAATTGAAATATATATTATAATTATTCTAATATTATTAGTGAAATAAATAAAAAATTATTGTGAGGTCGACTAAGATTTATAATTTCTGGTCTACGCTTGAGGGGAAGTGAGAGTACCAGGTCTGTATCCTGAAACGCCGCCTATCCAGCCAACAGGAATGATTGCTTAGTGGTCTTTTCCAATTTTTCCACGCGCCTCCTTTAGAAGTTACAAGCTACTCGCGCTGTTTTCGCGAAACGCGTCTAACCAAAAAACTTCTGAAGTACGCTTTGGTGATACCTGCGCGAGTACCAAAATTTGCTGAAGTTGAGAGTGTCGTAAACATTATCCGTTACGTGTGGGGTTTAATTTTTACTAATTATTATAAATTAAAATAATATGTAATATTATTTATACCTAATACTTTATATAAAGGATATAACTTTTATAAATACTTTTAATATATTTTTAATTTAATTGTTTTGTTTATTTTATGAAATTATTTTTTTCAATATTTTCTTCTTTTATTCATAAACAATGTTATAATTTGTCAATTAAATAATATTTTAATATTTAAAAATTGTATTATTTTAATATCATAAAAATATGAGCATCTACATGTATAGTTTTCTAATTGGAATAATTTAAATTAATTTATTGATTTTTTAAATGTAAATCTTGTAAAAATTAACAATTTTTTTCTATATTTAATAACTTTATTTTATTTTATTTGTTTTCTTCTTAAAATTGATTTTTTTTATTATATTGGCTATTTGAGATTACTTAAAATTTTGATTCTGAGTATAACAAATACTTACGATTAACATAGTTAGGTTGATTTTAGATTCTTGAAACTCTATTGAAAAATTTATTCTATATAGATAAAAAAGGTTAATTAGGTATTCTTTTTATGATAGTTTAAATTATAATTTTACTTAAAGTAATGATACTTTGTAAGAAAAGTTAGTAAAATAAAGTTAGTTTGAATGTTTTTAATATATACATTGTAAAAATAAGAAAAAATTGAATTAAAATGAATTAATGTTTGTGTAAGATATGATATAGTATTAATATTTATTAATTAGGTGGTGTGTAATTAAGACATAATATGAAGAATACTTTTTTTATAGATTGGTTAAGACTGCATTGTTGGTAATTTTGTCTTGTAATTTTGTTAATAAATTGAAATAATATATTATTATTATTATGTGATAAGAATAGAAAAAGATTTATATGATTAGATATGAGACTCATTTAACTATTCATGTTTATCAAATTAGACGATATCACTTACATTAATTTGTTATATTTTGATTTTGATATAAATTTAATTTATAAAAATATATATTTTTAAAAAAACTTTATAGCCTATATTTTTTTTTGTGATATTTTTTTTTGTTTTTAAACTATAATAATAATAATAATGTATTATATATAAACAGTTATAAAAGTTTAATCTTATTTTATTTATTATTTTATAATTATAAAAAGATATTTGTATTAAATTCAATGTAAAAAGTATATTTTAAAATTTTTAAATATATGATAAATATACAAATATTTATATTTATATTTATTATATAATTTTCATATAATAAAATCGTTATCATATAAAAAAAATATAGATGTTATAATTGAAGCCCCTAATGTTATAAATATTTATTTACAACCAATCATATTTGTATTTTTTTTTATTTTTTTCATTTTTTTCATCATATTATTCTAATAATGATATTTGTTTAATATCAATAAATATATAATACCATAGCTGTATTTATTTCTAATAAACTAAATTTAGATAGAGAATGTTTCTTGATTTAAAGTTACAACTATTAGAAAATCAATCTTTTACATAAGAGAGTATTACCCTCTTTTCATTAAACTTTTAGTATTGAGTGGAGAGGAATCATTAATAATATTTTTATTGCATTGATTAATGTAAAAAACTCTGTAATTATATATTTTTTACTGTAATCTAAATTCACAAACTATAGCAATAATTAAAATAATATATATTATATTATTTACTTTTTTAGTTTTAATCACAAAAATTGTTATTTTTTATTATTTTTCTCTTACCCATTGAACTCCCATCTATTTTTCTCAGAAATTATATTAGCATTATTTTAACAGAAAAAAAATATTTAAACTCTGCTAGTTTACTCTGTAATTAAATTAAATACATCCAAGTCAAGTCAGTTTCCTGTAGAAAAGACAAGGAAGAAAATAAAATATTTAAATAATGAAAGAAAGTTTGAATTTTGGAAAAATCTTTTTTTAATTAATTACTCTTATTTTCGGTGAATATTTTCTTTCTTTTTTTGTAATTTCAAAAATTTTTCTTGTTCAGAAGATAGTTATTGAAAAGAAGAGGGGGGATTTTGAAATTTACCAGTTGGTCCCTCTCTGCCTTTCTTCCTTCCAACCTTCCTTCTTCTATAAGAGGCAGTTACTTCCCTGCCTTGGAGCGCAAAAGCACATTGGGTACTTAAGCGCAAAATCAGGCAAACCACACTACCAAACGTTCCTCTAAAACCTTTCTCCCGCAACAATGTCTCGTCGAGGAAACCAATCCGATTCCAACCGTCCGCCGCAATCGGCGGCTCCGTCTCCCGCTGCTGGAGGCCGTAGTCGTCGGCGCGGCGGCGGCCGCGGTGAACAATCCGCTCCTTCTCCTGCACACATTTCATCCGCTGCTTCACCGGCTCCGTCCACTGGCGCTCCTCCCCGCGCTGTGGCACCTGTCCCTGCACCGGCGGCGCGTGGTCCATCCCTCCATCCGCCGGCGCGTGGTCCATCCCTCCCTCTGCCGGCGCCAGTTCCTGCAACAGCGGCCGTGGTTGCTACATCGGCACAGTCTCCGGCAGTAGGATCTCTTACTGTGAAAGTCGAGAAGCAACTGACATTGGCGCCGTCGGCACCGTCGTCGTCGGCACCGTCGTCGTCGAAGGCTGTGAGGTTCCCGGACCGGCCGGGAATAGGAAGAGCGGGAATGAAGATCCAAATCCGCGCGAATCATTTTCAAGTTCAAGTTCCGCAGCACGATATCTATCACTACGATGTTAGTAAATTGAATCGCATTTGTTCTGTTTTTATTTGAGTTTGAGTTTTCTGGTTGCATGTGTTCTGTTGCTCGTGCGGTTGAGAGTGAAGTGAGATATGTGTCTAAATGAGTTCATTGTGTGATTAGGTAGCTATCACTCCTGAAATCCCTTCTAAGAAAATTTCGAGAAAAGTTATCGGGTTGCTGGTGCAAGCCCACCGTGAATCGATTTTAGGAAATCGCCTGCCTGCTTACGATGGACGAAAGAGTCTTTTCACCGATGGACCTTTGCCTTTTGAAGCCAAGGATTTTATAGTCAAGTTGGAGGATGACGACGAACCAGGGTCTTCGGCAACCTCGACTCCTGCTAGGTAATTTTGTGTATTTTATTATTATTATTAATTGGAACAATTGTTATTGTTAACATGTGTTTAAATGTAAATATATTCGCATAGGAAAAAGCGTGAACGCCAGTTTAAGGTCACAATCCGATTTGCTTCGAAGACCGACCTTCATCACCTTTTTCAGTTTCTCAGTCGTCGTCAGTTGGACTGTCCACAGGAAACTATTCAGGCTCTTGATATTGTTCTGCGGGCAACAGCTTCTGAAAAGTTGGTTTTTGTTTGGTTGGTTCAATTTTGTTTTGAAATTTTCTATGTTTTTACTTATTTCTTTGTTTTAAAACGAAGGTTTGATGTGGTTGGGAGATCCTTTTTTTCTCCGGCATTGGGACCAAAAGGTCCGCTGGGTAGTGGGACTGAATATTGGCGGGGGTATTACCAGAGTCTTCGACCAACTCAGATGGGCTTGTCTCTTAATATTGGTTGGCTTAACTTCTCAATGCTGGATATGTTTTCGTGTCTTGAATAACACAGTATTCGACAATTGATCATTCTTGTGATGCAGATGTGTCAGCGAGGGCATTTTATGAGGCCATTCCTGTCCTTGAATTCATTTCGAAGCATTTTAGACTCGATCTTCGTAGGCCTTTGCATGATCAGGATCGAGTCAAGGTATCGTGCTGGAAGATTGTTGGGTTCTTTGTTCTTATTTAGTGGCATTTTGCTTATAAATGCTGAGCAATGAGTTTTTTGTATTGTGAAAGAAGATTGTGTGGTTCTTTGTTCTTATTGAGCTACAGTTTGGTTTTAAATGCATACTAATTAGTTTTTTTTATATGTTTGAGATGGTTTGATTAATTCTCACTCTTGGCATATTGAAATGTATATAATTAATAGTGTATGTCTTTTGCTTGCTAATTTACAGATTAAGAAAGCTTTGAGAGGAGTCAAGGTTCAAGTTAATCATGGACAGAATATTAGACGTTACAAAGTTACTGGACTCACAAAAGAACCCCTCAGAGACTTAAAGTAAGGAACTTTTGATTTGATTTCCATTGTAATTGTTGTTTCTCATCTACTTTAGATTATTAAATGGAGGAAGAATTTGTCACAAGAATAAATAACTTTTTGTGTTATGCATATCAGCTGTTGTCCTTCTTTCCTTCATAAATCATGGCATTTTTAAATGGTAAAAAGGTTTATGGGTAGATCATTCTCATTTAGTCGGTTTCATGAGTCAACTTACAAAAGTCTTGTCTGTTCTTTATGTGAAGTGCGCAGGTTCTCAATATAAATAATCTAAGTCTTTGATTTTGTTATTTGTATGTTTAGGTTTACCCTTGATGACAATGAAACAAAAAGCTTCGTTGTTCAGTATTTCCAAGAGAAATATAGTATTTCTTTGCAGTATACACAGCTTCCCGCTCTTCAAGCTGGTAGTGACACTAGACCAACTTTTTTGCCTATTGAGGTTCATCTCTGCTTCACCCCATCTTTTATCTCTATTTATATATAGAATATGTATAGAATATTTTTTCCGAGACTTAATTTTGTTCATTGTACTTGTTTTATATTGTAGCTTTGTCAAATTGTGGCTGGACAGAGATATACCAAGAAATTGAATGAGGATCAAGTAACTTCTCTTTTAAAGGCAACTTGTCAGCGACCTCGTGATAGGGAAAACTCCATCAGAAATGTACCTACTTCGTAATAAATTGACATGTGGTTTTGATTTAGTTCTTGTCCTGTGGTAAAATTTTTCTGTTTTTATAGGTTGTGAGGCATAGCAATTTCAGTACTGACAAATTTGCACAGCAATTTGAAATTCGAGTTAGGGAGGATCCAGTATTGCTTGATGCTCGTGTTTTACCTCCCCCTATGGTATAAAATATGGTTATATATGATTATACGTGACACATTTTGGCCAATTTTTTTGTTTTGAAATATCGAATTTTCTTTTGTTATTGCAGCTTAAATACCATGGATCGGGTGGTGAATCACAGGTTCAACCAAGGATGGGTCAGTGGAATATGATTAATAAGGTAAATCTGTGAATGATTTCCTGTTTGGTGGTAATTAATACCAATACTTTATAAATACTGCTTATGGTTTTCATAAGTAATGTGGTTTAATTGGGTGTTCTTTGTATGATTGATTACAATGCCCAGAAATCTAATGTTTTTTGTATATGATTGATTACAATGCCCAGAAATCTAATGTTTTTTGTATCACATTCTTCATCAGTTGTCATTTTTCTTGTAAAAGTTGTGTCATGTTTAGGTGAATGATTACATCATGTACCTTAGTTATGGTTTTGTTATACATTGTTCAAGTATACTCAGGAGATTATTATAAGTAAATTTAATGCCAATTGAGTATTGTGTTCCAAGTTATTTTATAATAATTTGCAAGACTAGACAAAGGGATGTAACCACTTTTAATATTTTGTAGAAAATGATTGTTGGTGGTACTGTTGAATATTGGACTTGCCTCAACCTATCTGGAAGATTACACAGAGATCTGCCATTTCAACTTTGTCAGAATTTGGCTGAAATGTGTAACAGCAAGGGAATGGTATGGTAGTTTGTACGGTTTGCTATTGTGATTATCTAATGGCTAGATTATTGAGTATCTTTATGTGTGTTGATTTTATGCCAGCATTTTAAAGGAAGTCCTGTAGTGCCTATAACAACAGCTCCAAGTAGTCAAATAGAGAATACTCTTAAGAACCTGCATAAGCGGTGTATGGAGACCATGGAGACCAGAAAACTCCAACTGTTGATCATAATTTTACCTGATGTCAAGGGGTCTTATGGTGAGTGATTTCTATTTTCAGACAGAATACTCTTAATGTGTCTCTATCATGTTTAATCGTTTTGTTTTGACAGGGAAAATAAAGCGCATCTGTGAAACTGAATTAGGAATAGTATCACAGTGTTGTCAGCCTAGACAAGTGATGAAAATGAACAAGCAATATCTTGAGAATGTGGCCCTCAAGATAAATGTAAAGGTTGAGACTAAACTTTTGCGTTAATAATTTTGTTGCTTGAACTAAACAACATGTGTGTTTCAGTAAACCTTTTGTTTCTTTTAAATTGTAAACATGTCTTTGATGAATATATAGGTTGGTGGTACGAACACTATATTGAATGATGCGGTAATGCGAAGAATACCTCATGTTTCCGATATACCGACAATAATCTTTGGTGCAGATGTAACGCATCCCCAACCAGGAGAGGACACTAGTCCTTCTATTGCTGCAGTAAGCTCCCATTTTTGGCCCTATTTGTAGATACACATTACTGGGTGTAGATTTTACTGTGTTGGAATGTTGGTGTAGGTAGTGGCATCCATGGATTGGCCTTACGTAACAAGGTACAGAGGAGTTGTTTCTGCTCAGAAACACAGGGAAGAAATTATTCAAGATCTTTTTATTGAACGTCCAGATCCGGTGAAGGGAGTTGTACAGTCAGGAATTATCAGGTACTGATGATTGGTGTTTGCTATTGCCACTTTTGCAGAGCAACCCTACTGATATTTTTTTACTCTTTCTTTTTAGGGATTTGCTTCGTGCTTTCCGGATTTCAACTGGTCGGAAGCCAGAAAGGATTATATTCTACAGGTTTGGTTTGATTGAACATAATGGGACATTTGTGCATCTTAGGTTCTTATTGCGTGTATAATTTATTTTCCAATTTCAATTTGTTCGTAACAGAGATGGTGTGAGCGAGGGTCAATTTAACCAAGTGCTACTTTATGAGATGGATGCCATAAGACGGGTACGTTGGATATGGGAGAGTTGTTTTTGAAGAGGAAGATAAAGCAGCATGTTTCAATAAAACATATTATATGGGAATGCCTAATGGCTCTTGACGAACTTTTTATTCTAGTATACTGTTCTTCTCATTGGTTATTTGTTCCATCCCTATTAATGGCGAGTTTGACATATCTTGTTTCAGGCCTGTAACTCGTTAGAAACCGACTATTTGCCCCCTGTTACTTTTGTGGTGGTCCAGAAGAGGCACCATACACGGTTGTTCCCTGCAGATCACGGATCTCGTGATAGTACAGATAGAAGTGGAAATATAATGCCAGGTTTTATATCTCGGCTGTGTTTGGCTATATTGCAGTTTCAATGTTCACCCCTAAATTTATTAATTTTGTGCATTTTTTCTCTTATAGGGACTGTAGTTGACACAACCATATGTCATCCTCGGGAGTTTGATTTTTATCTGAACAGTCATGCTGGAATTCAAGTAATGCAGTGCTCTTAAGACTGCATTCAACTTTTGTTATTTATTTTTTTGAATGCATTTGACAAGTTATTTGCTTTGATTGTACTGTCTACATTTTGCAGGGAACAAGCCGACCGACTCATTATCATGTATTGTTCGATGAAAATAAATTTACTGCTGATGAGTTGCAGATCTTAACCAATAATTTATGTTATACGTAAAATTCTACTCCCATACTAGTTACTATTTTGTTGCTACTTTTACTGTATCAGTCTTGTCAAGTTTGATTGAAATTTGAATTTTATTTCAGGTATGCAAGATGTACTCGATCAGTTTCAATAGGTTTGATAACTTCAAATTCCTTTCCTATATCTTGATGATCATTAACCTATTCACGATTTCATTTGGAGTTGACTGTTTGTTTGCAGTTCCTCCAGCGTATTATGCCCATTTGGCCGCTTTCCGTGCTCGCTATTACATTGAAGGTGATTCATCAGAATCTGGTTCTGCAACCGGAAGCAAGGGTGGTGTCGCCAACTGTGAGGTTATATTGCCCTCGGTGAACAAAGATGTCGCCGACGTGATGTTTTTCTGTTGAGGCTGAAGAGGCTTTTTTTGTTAAGATCCCTGTGCGATCTCTGGTTCTGTTACATCTTTCATCTTTACAACTTTCATCTTTCATACCTTTTTGGGATTTAGGCACCAAACCTTTTTCTAAAACATTTTGGCATGTTTTATCATAGCATAGCTGCTCCTACACAGATGGTTGTTGCGTTTCTACCCATTTTGTCCAGTACTTTTTGTTACTGATAGTCTTTCAAAGTGAAATCAAAGTTTTATTTCTTAAGAGTTTTTTATTAATATATATCTTCGTATAACTTTTTTTAGCACGACTCATGCATGAACTCTCATTTATGTGTAGTAAAGTGCAGCTTATATTTTTATTTGAATGTTTGTATGCTTTAAGATTACAATGTTTTAGAACAACAATTCTGAGAAATAAAATAAGGATTTCGGATCCGTCAAACCTTTTTGATGCTTCCTGCACCTCCATGGTGACTTTCTGTACCTCTATAATTTTAACATATTTTCATTTTAGTTTTGAGAAAGATGAAAATAGTCTTTATTCATGATAATTGTTATTTATTTTTTTTTAATTTGCGGGTTGTACAAATTGTACATGACAGATGTATAATTCGGTAATACAATTTTTTTTTAAATACATTGCGGGTTGTATAAATAGTAATACAAAATTTATTCGTAATATAAAACTTTTTTTTAAATTGCAGATTGTATAACTTGCAATGTATTTAAAAAGCAATTTATGTTGCAGATTGACAAACTCGCTCGAGTAGTTATCATGCTTGCAATGTATTTAAAAAGCAATTTATGTTGCAGATTGACAAACTCGCTCGAGTAGTTATCATGCTAGTCTTATACTTAAAAGTCTCTATAATTAGAAAAATACTATAAAAATTTAGTGGTCACCTAGAATTGAACTCGGAACCTTTAGGTGTAAAAATAATGTGATAATTATCATTACACTACAGCGACAAGTTGTATAAACTGTAAAATAAATTGTTTTTAAATACATTGCGGGTTGTACAACCCGCAATGTATCTAGAAAAAGTTTTATCATAATAAAAGTTATTTTTGTCTTTTTTTCAAACCCTAAATCCTAAATCCTAAACCCTAAAATATGTTAAAATTATGAAAGTGCATGTGGTCAATAATATGGAGGTGTTTGAAAGAATCACTCTCCTTAAAATTAACCCAAAGTTATTTACATTATCAGCTTTCAAAAACACCTCACTATTATATTATTTGTTAACTGGAGTGGGCAATATTTAAACTTTTTACTTTGTCACATTTGAATTTATTTATAAACTATTCTGTTAATACAAGTGCATAACAATTAGTTATGAAAGTTATGGTAATATTAAAGAAAACATTTAAACATTTATTTTTTCAAATAAATTAAACATTTTTTATTTTTTTAATTATAATATAAAATTATCTATAAAATTGTTAATTTTATTTAATATATTTTTTAATAGATAATAAAATAAATCTGTTTAATTTTTGTTGAAATATTAATGATATTAAATGAGATTTTATTAATTTAAATTTTGTAAACTTTTTTAACGTTATAATTAAAAAAAATATTTATTTTATATAATTAAGAATGTCAATATTTAATTATGAAAATAAATTTAAGTCATTAAAATATAACAAATTATTATATTCTAAAGATTTTTTAAGGTTTAGAAATTTTTCTTTTAAAAATATACAACTTAATAATTTAATATTTTAATACTAAATAAAAAGTTAAAAATATTTTTGTATATTTAAATTGTTCAAATTTAATTTGTAGTGTGATAGTTGCTTTATCTATAATAAACAAAAAAAATCAATTTTAAATGACTTTTAAGGTGATTTTATAATTTTATTTTTAATATTTTCATCAAATCGTTGTTTTTTACAATTAATTCATTTTTCATGAAACTTAGACTATACATCAATTTCAGAAGTAAGTTTTAACTAATTTATATGAAACATCTCTTATTTGTAGAGTTTGAAATCTTTTTAATTTATTTTCTGAATGTGTTTGTGATAATGATTTTTAAGAGTTAAGTTATGTATATAATCTTGTATAAATTTTCACCTTTTGGTAGTAGAAGAAAATAAAAAAAAATATATGATTTAATATTCCAAAGAAAGATGTAGCTTTAAGACAAGAGTTAGTTATATTACAAAATATTAAGTTTAGTCTATGATAATCACATGGAGTATAGAATGCTTTAGGATTAATATCAAGAAATCATTTTTACACACTTTGATATTTTTCTTCACATTAGACCCACTATCATATCCTTGTCCTCTAAGATTATTAATATGAACTCCAATAATTTTTAGTTCATCTATAATAGCATCAAAAAGACATTTTCACGTGTATGGTCAATTTTTAAAAATTCTAATAAATAATCATTAACTTATAGTAAAGTTGATGAAATGACTAAGTTATTCTATACAATTTTTTTTTTTTTTACTAATAGGTATCTTTATTGACTCAAATTATATATATATATATATATATATATA
>Ga0209700_100237_pt1 | contig 94365 bp, 50 predicted proteins | sample SiratroredBW_FD_187528 | JGI IMG/M metagenome (GOLD analysis project Ga0209700, IMG submission 187528) | Root nodule microbial communities of legume samples collected from California, USA - Siratro red BW (SPAdes) (version 2) | ecosystem: Host-associated > Plants > Roots > Nodule | place: USA...
TTAGGAAATTATTATTTGTATTTTATTTTTTAGGAAAAGATAAATATTTAGAAAAACCACATTCTTTTATTTTATTTGTTTAATTAAAGGTACCGTCTTTTGACGGGCGTTGTGGGGTGCTTGTACATTCCCCACACGTAACTGACTCCCGGACCTGAAATCTGGATTTTGCGAACTTGCCTTATCTTGTTTTTGGTTTTCCATAATTTCCTTTAATAAATTATGGTGGCGACTCTACTATTTCGAAAATTATTTTTTGTTCGCCGTCCCCGTCGTGACCCCAGTTGTGACAAACTTATTTACAGCACCCACATATTTGGGGTAACAAAAATGACGCACGCATAACTCACGTCCCTATGAAGAACTCTCCACACTTGACATTGTTTTTTTTCCTGCAATCAATCCTACAGTGTAAGCACTGTATTTCTTTTCTCAAATGAACGATGAAAATCAAAAATCATTCCCATACACCAAAACTAATTCCCAATACCACAACAATACCACCAAAGCAGTGAAAAACCAAGAAATCAAATGCGTAAAAGAACAAAAAAACCTACGTCGTCGCCGTTGTACTGCTTCACTTTTCCGCGTTTGCTCAACCAATCGCCCTTGACCGATCTCCTTCCCTAAAAACCCTTGTACCCAAAACCCTAAACATTGACTCCGGTCCCCCTTTGTCGTCGTCGTCACCGTCCAACTATCCTACCGTCGCCGTCGTCCACCGTCCTTAATGCTCTTCCCCTTTTCCTATTTGCTCAAACCTATGCTCAAACGCACGTCTCTACAACTCCCCGTGAAACAGAGAAAATGTTTTCGAAACCTTCAAAATGTGTTCAAAAATACAACAATGCCCCTAAGCCACTCTGTTAACCAAATACCAACTACGCCCTCAGCCACGTTTGATGAGTTACCACATCTACGGAAAAGGGTGGATGCCACATAAGGTTGGCAAAAAAACTTTTTCCTAGTGCATGTGGTAGAAAAAGGCATGGGTACGGCGTCACGCCCTCACACAACGACTATGAACACCATACTCAATACATGCGTGAATGTCAACTATGTGATGGCATTCTTGCATTCGATGAAATGCCTTCTTCATTTGGAGATTCCTTTTCGTTTGACCACTTTTTAGTCTCTTGTTTCTGCTTATGTGGATATAGATAGTTGTTCTTACCTTCTGGTGTCGTCAAACCGACACTCAATGTCATCAAAGTAATATAGTTTAATTTAATCAAATAGGTAGATGATTTGTACCAATGTGAAATCTTCTAGTTGTGATAGGTTTTGAACAGAGAATCCTTTGTAATATTTTTGTTATGTTATTCAGGTTGTTGATGTCCTTCATGTAAAGAGGGCCAAATGTTTCCATGGTATTGGGTTTTAAGATGCTTATTTTTCCACAAGTAGACGAATAATTTTAAATTGGTATTTGCTTGAATTTATGTGTTAACTCGCATTTTGATTTATTTAATTTATCGTGCTTGCCATAAAGGCTGAGTAGAAGGAGAAATTGGAAAAGATGTATGATGTGAATGACCTTAAACTGTATATGTCTTCAAGTTCCGAACTCACTTTGGTGGTGGTAGTCCACTGGTTTTGGTTTGATCTATGATTCAGTTGACAATGTGAAGAAGTATGAGTCTAACTACAGGCTTACCAAGAATGGACTACCAAAGGTAGAGAAAGGAAGAAATGAAGGAGAAAAAGAATAAAGTTAAGAAGATTTGTGGTGTAAAGAAGACGAAGGATTCTGATGCTACCAAGGCTAAAAAAAATAACTGAGTCTTCAACAACTGATTTTAAAGTTCTATTTTTGTTGATATTTTGTAATGGTTATTTTATTTTCTATTAGTTTGTTAGAATGAGATTTTTAGTTGTTAGTATGTTTATAATTTGAGATTGATTAGTCATATGATTAATTTAAAGAATTCAGTTGAACACATTGTTTTTAAATATTCAGTTTTGTGATAATGAATTCGATGTTGGTTGAAAAAAATATAGATATTTCTAATATTTAAAAGATTTTTTTTATTATTATCAAAAAAGTTTGTTAAAATTTGTTAAGATAATTTGTTATTATTTATCAAAATTGTTTGTTAATATTTTATTCAAACAAAATATCATCAAATACAAAGTTATATTTTCAATATGTCTTCTAATTCTAGTCATGGTAATTTATTCTAGTCAAAAAGAGAAAAGAAAAGGTCAAGAAGCCCACAATGCTTGGTTTAGAAATTTTATATTATAGAGCTATATAGGTTGAGTACAAGGTAAATCCTTCTTGTCAAGAAATTGTCTTTACTAGTCTTTATGAAGTGAAATGAAAAGATAAAGCGTAAAAGAAAACAATATCCACAAAGGTTAAAAGAGGGTCTATTACATCGGTTGAAAGCTCCCAACCGATGTAATATGTATCCCAAAGTTCCCATTTTTAACTCGATGAGGTCTATTACATCGGTTGCAAGCTCCCAACCGATATAGTATATCTCACCAAATTTTCTCAAATTCTCAAAAATTCACTCGCACGCCATGAGAAAGATACTACATTGATTAGGAGCTCCTAACTGATGTAGTTTCTAGGCCTATTATAACTCGTAACCGATGTATTATCTTCACCGTCATTCCAAAAATTTTCAAATTTTGAATTTTTATTCTTACAATATTATTGTATTTTTATTTATATTAGTTGCGTTTTAACCGATATTTTATCTTATTATAAAATGGTTATTTTTCTTCTAGTGATTTAAGAATTTAATTCCATTAAATAAATAAAATCATGAATGACATTTGTTATCACTAAGGCTTTGTTTGGAATAGGGAGAGAATTTGAGAGGGTGGATTTGAGATGATTTGAGAGGAAATTCTGTGTAAAGTTGAGTTGTTTGGATTAAGGGAAAGATAGTGAGATTGAGTGGAAAGTTTATAAAAGTTTATGAATTATGTGATGTGTATAATTGATAAAGTAATTTTTTAGTAGATTGAAATTATAGTTAAAATTAAATATAATTAATTTGATGAGCATGATTAATAAATTATTATTTTTTAATTATAAGATTATTAATTATTTTAAAATAAAAATTAAATTATTATTATTGATAATATTATTATTTTATAATTTTATTATTATAATTATTGTTTATGATTTATTATTATTGTTAGTTTTTAATATTAATATTATTAATATTACTATTTATAAATTTATTATTATTGTAACAATAATAATAGTTATTATGTTATATTATATAATTAAATTATATTAATTTTATTATAATATAAATATATATTTATAAATTAATTAATAAAAGTTTTAATACAAATTAATCTTTCTTTGCAAATCACCTTTATTATGCGAAAAAAAGTTTGGGATGAAAGTATTTTATTGATTTTCAATTTTAATTAACATTTTATTCATTAAAATACGTGGAATCACTACATTTTCATGCTTGGTAACTTTTCACGGCGTGAAGCAAACAAAGCGTATGTCTATATTCTTTTTTGTAACTACGGCAAAAAAAATCGCACAAAGTTCTAATTATTTTGATTATGAAAAGCATTCGAAAGGACAAATGTGCATCAGGCTTTAAAAAAGCATTCAAAATGACAAATGTGCATCACTAGTAGAAAAATAGCCTTCGTCGTCGGTTCTGAGAGACTTTTTTCGTCGGTTTTTGACCCGACGTTGACCCAGGAGACGTTGAATCAGACGTCGGTTTAACAGCCGACGTGGTGATTGGACTCACCACGTCGGTTAAGAACAACTAAACCGACGTAGTGATTAATATAGTAATTATTTTAACGAGTTGCACCACGTCGGTTTTGTCCCAAAAACGACGTGATGAAGAGAAAACTCATGTCGGTTTTAGGCACTCAACCGGCGTTATTGTTGCTAGCATTCCAAAATCAGGCACTACCTGGTTGAAAGCCCTAACTTTTTTTGTTGTCAACAGACAACGTTTCTACCCCTCAGAGAACCGTCCATTACTCACTTCCAATCCTCATGAGCTTGGTCCTTTCCTTGAATTTATCTTTCAGGATGATTATGTCCAAGACAAACATTCTTACCTCTCCAACATGACTCAGCCAAGAACTTTTGGTACTCACATTCCATTCTCTTCCCTCTGCAAGTCAATCAAGGAGTCCAACTGTAAGATAATTTATATTTGCAGAAACCCATTTGACACTTTTGTTTCAGCATGGATCTTCTCCCTTAAACATAAGCCAGAGTCTTTACATGAAGTAACAATAGAGGAACCTTTAGAAAAGTACTGCAAGGGAATAATTGCGTTTGGTCCGACTTGGGACCATATGTTAGGTTACTGGAAAGAAAGCATAGTTGCACCAAACAAGGTTCTGTTTTTAAAGTATGAAGAACTCAAAGAAAATTCCAATTTTTACGTTAAAAGAGTTGCAGAATTCTTGGACTCTCCTTTCGTAGAAGAAGAGGAAGGTAATGGAGTGATTGAAAACATAGTGAAGTTATGCAGTTTCGAGAACATGAAGAATCTGGAAGTGAATAAATCTGGAACATTTGACAGGAATTTTGAGAAAAAAAATACTTATTTCTGATTGTGACTTTTCTTGCTACGTAAAGAAGCATCCGTAAGTTGTGCAGACAAAAACATTCTCCAAAAACATACATCAAACATTCTCTCAAAACATTCTAATTTGAACAAGCATTCTAATCATATAGATAAACATTTAACAAATATTGTTCTTCCATTTTAAAGAAGATAAAAACACACCTCTTGTAGCATAGTGGTAATGCCAAAACCGAACCCGCAGTGGTGATGCCAAAACCAACAACACAAATAAACCCAAATCGGCCAAACGAACCCTACCAAAACCACAAAGCACAAACAAATGCTCAATACAATAACAATATCAGTAAAAGTAAAAGAAAATGGAAGAGAAAGAATGAGCGCACAGCTTCAAACCAAACGAAGCACGAACGAACTTGAAATCGAAAGTAAAAGCAAAAGAAAATGGAAGAGAAAGAATGAGCGCACAGCTTCAAACCAAACGAAGCACGAACGAACTTGAAATCGAAAATAGAACCGTTCAAATCGAAGCTCTCGAAAATGCGAACAAGAGGAAGCAAAATGGAGTAGAATGAGGTGCAAATGGAGGTCGAAAAGTGCAGGAGAAGACACCGGAACAGTGCCTGAGAGAATACGCGCGTAGCGGAAAAGAAGAAAAGTGAAGAAAAAAGACGCGTTTGAAATAAAATAGAAGCACCACGTCGGTTCTGGACTCCCAACCGACGTGGTGCATGCCCTGAAATTTAAAAAAAATTACTGTTAACACACCACGTCGGTTACAAAGCCCAGAACCGACGTGGTGTGTGCCCTAATTTCAACTTTTTTCTCCAATTTTTCCCAATTTGTTATACAGCATGCATCACGTCGGTTATGAGGCCTTAGCGGACGTAGTGATAACAATCCCACGTCGGTGATGGCCTCTTAACCGACGTGGGATTCACAAGCCTCCTAGAACTTTTAAAAATTTGAATTTTTTTTTTATAAATAGGTCAATGACGGTTGTTTGTTCGAACCGATGTGGGATTATTCATTTATTTACAAAAATGCCACCGCGTTTTTGACTACGTCGTTTGTCTTTTTAACCGTCATAAAAAGAAGACGTTAAAGCCTATTTTTATTAATGTGTCAGACTTTATTTTGCTTGTACAACACGTACTAGGTTTAACCTGTGTAATTTTTCTGCTCAAGTAACAATGATAAAAATAAGTAAATAAAACTTCCACCAAGACAACAACAATTGAAAAGAAAACAATCAATTAGGTAACTTGATAAATTTTCAAGTGAATTGCAGTGAGAAGTGTTACGAAAGCCACTGAAAGAAATCTAAACTAATAACTTAGAAAAACCTTCAAATTTCAAACAATATTTCATGAAACTAACCTAACATAACTCCCAAAATCAGCACAACTCTCAGCCTTAGCCGAAATGTATCTATAACAGTCACGAACAGCAGGAGAACCAGGACCACAAAAGAGAGAAACTTAGTTGGAGAGAGGACTACCAAATTGAAAATTTCAGAACCCAAAACCCTCTAATTTTTTAAATCCGTGACCAGTATTAATTAAAATAATATTCTTATTCGTGTCCCAGATGTTGCTTAATTACAAGTGTCCTTCTTAAAACGATTTTGAAAATTCTCTAAGAAAAATGGTCAAGTATAGTGTTTCTTCCAAACATTAAGTAGGCAAAACAAAGGGCTGGGAAAATGCATTGATGTAGGTAGAGGAAACATATTTATTCAAAGTTGTCACTTTTTCATCATAACACATGACTGATACATAAAACAATCTTCCCCTGACTTCCACGTTCCTCAATTGAGAAAGCAAAGGAAAAACAAATCTACGGCCTCTCACAGCCTGGCCATTTAACAATGCCAGGAGAAAGGGTCTTAAGAACTGGATTCCTCTCAAAGAAATTTGTCGGCCTCAATTCAAATCCAGTGCTCAACAAGGGCATTATTGGAAAATCTTCCTGACACGGTACATGGTGGATTCCCACTACGTACCACAGTACAATGTCCTTGTTCTCAATACCTCTATTCCTGCAAATTTTTCAATTTCAAAACCCACGTTATTATGTTCCTAGAAATGCCACTTTCTATCATGGGATTAACATGAGTACTATAGCAAGTAATATATTCTTTAACACACATTATTAGGTAAAATTGAACTTTTGTAATTCTTTAAGCAATGTTGAAGTGTGGTTTGAAAGGTAAGATGCTTACTGCTGAGTCCAAACAGCCAAAGTGTCATCTCCACGACTCTGATCAACGTACAATCCACCAGCCCATTTCTCAGTCCGATTGTAAGGTGTAACCCAAATGTTGTAATTGGTGAAAGCACCACGTGTTTGAGGGTAGTCATCTTCTGTGAGAAGTGGATGAGCTGCTGCATTTGGAATCAAACGGTACCCCACTTCGTTTCCAGTGGAAGTCTTCTTGTTAGGGTTCACCACTGCTAGCTCTGATGGACTCATCCCTAGTTTGATCTTTGCATCAGATTCAGTCTTCACAATCTCACTACTAGTTGTCCAATAGCTCTTTCTCTTTGAACTCTGGTCATTCACTTCCACAGTCTTCAGATTCGTCTTCACAAAGGAATTATCCACACCATCAATGTCAAAGTCAAGATGGTATATATAGTAATGGTCATGGTAAACACCAATGCTGTGTTCTGACACCAATGTGCCATGTTGGTCATCCTTTATCTCATCATTATGAGTAATATCCACCGCCTTAATTTCCAACATACCCGACAGTGCTATCTGTTGGAACATCCACAAAAACTGATTACATTTACGAATTATTATAGTTAATGTCTCATTGATTACACAGAATCTACTTTAATCACTCTTTGTTAGCTTAACCTAGCAGGCTTTTTGGTCATTTCATGATCAAAATCTAGCCAGGTATTTTGTCCACCTTTTACCTTCACGCCACTACTATTATTGTTACATTGTTACTTAATAATCAATTATATTGTTTGAGAACATCCCATGAATATATTGTATGACTTTTTCCCCTAAAATAACGACATTTGAGAACATCCCTCTAAAGAATTAGGCACATGAGTAGATACTTTCTAAGAGTAGCAAAGAGCCCAAATTAGCATTTTCAAACACATCCTTTTGCAGCAAATATGTTTTATTCTACCGCAATACTATATATATCACGGGATACTGTTATAGTGACGACTTCAGTTCACATCTAATCAAATCAATCAATATATGTAATATATGTATAAATGATAAAGTGTACTTATAACTTTTGCTGTATATAAATCAATTATAAAGAATATTTTGACCAGTGTATAATGTAAAAGACTAGTTGCTTCATTTTATTTTATTTTTCTTGCACACATACCATTAAAGTGGCAGACAGCAAAAGGAAACAGAACTTACAGCTGGCTTGATTGAACCACTTGTTTTGAACTCCCAATCTAAGACGTTGTCGTAGTTGCCCACTGTAACCACTGATCTAACGATCAGAGTGACGTCAGATCTAACTTCTCGTATCTGGTTTCAATTCCGCCAAAAGTACACTCATACATAAATATAAGAATAACAAACGGGAAACTGGCAAATTAATGTTTAGAAGTAGTTGTGAGCCTATGTTTACCAATTATTTAATGGGAACTGGCAAATCATCATAAGTTAATTAATTACTATAAAAATTAATAATTTTACCATACATGAAATTTTATACTGAATGTCAATGTAAGAAAGATTTATATTATCATTGTATTCAAATTAAATTTTTAAATTACATCTCTAATTTATCATACTGACAAATTGAATAAAATGACTCTGTATAAAATTATACCCTCGTCCAAATAAAATTAATTCTCTTAAATTTACCTCTAAAACATTATTCCAAACATAAATTAAATTTTCTTTCTTTATTTAAATTTATATAAACTTAATCTAATTATTAATACATTTAAATTTTATTCAATCTTATAAAATTAGTATCGGTTTGTACGTTAATATTGTGTCTATTTATGTATTTTAAATTGATTTTATCTTCAATTAAAATGAAATCTCTAATTTAATCCACTTTTATATACATAAAAAAGTGATTAAATTTTAGAATAGAATCTGATATTAAAAAATAAATTTTAAATTTAACTTTTGAAAACTTTGAGTTGTTTTTATTTTTTCATTGCAAAAATAGATACTTTACCTCCTCATCAGGAATTGCTGTTTCAGTGTGACGCCAACTGATACCACCATATTGTTCAAAGACACAAATTGCATTCTGTAACTGTTGTGGGCTACCATCCCTTCCAACAAGATACACATCTAGGAACTGTGCGTGTGGTGGACAATCATGCAAGGGTTCCAAAGAAACCATAGATTGACCAAACCCGAATTCACCAGCATCAAAGAAAGTCTTGTAATACCAGTCCTCAGTTGGATCCTGGTATGGCACGAATAGTTCAGAAATGTATCCTCTGTATAACACTGAACGAGATTTATGCACTTCAGGGTCGTAGATTGATGCTGTTGAAATTATCACTCCAGCTCGAACATCGAACCCTATGTGAAACTTCCAATTGGCCCAGCTGAACAAAACATCTAGTATCTAAGTGGAAACACCAACCATGAACAAATATGCATGAATCATAAGAACTTAAAACTTAAGAACTGGTTACCTGTTATACTTTTTTATTACTAGGAATCCGACCTAAAATGAAGATATTGGGAAATATCTTTATGATGTGTTTGAAAATGAATTCATATTGGGAAATAACTACTTTTATTCAACTCCCAGAAAATCGATAAAAAAAATATTATTAGTTATATTAACAAAAAATTAAATTAATCTAAGCTTTTAAGAATTTAGGTTAAATGAAAGACCAGACAAAGATATACTGTATTATTGAGCGACCTTGTTCCACCTAAAGGGGAAAGTTAATGATATTTTCATTTTGTCGTGTTTTCTGGAAGTGATTTTCAGTTGTTTAAAAACAAGTGAATACACTTTTCTTTTTTCATTTTTTTAAATTGAATTATAGACATGCATGATGACACTTGTCTTTTCATCAACCATTTAACTTTTTGAGTAAATGGTTCACTTTAATTGGAATTATTTTAGGTGTCCACATTTTATTTATGAACATGTGTACTATCAAAGTAAAACTTTTCTTAAAAGCTAGATAAAGGAAAGTGTTTAATGGAATATCAATGTCAAAAAAAGTTAAAAATTATATAAATCCCCAAGGGTTGTATAAAATTTAGACACACTCCCTAATGATTTTTTAGCATCATATTAGTTAAAATAAAGATTTTATCTTAATAATACATATGCACGAACCTTCATTTGTGGAAGAGAAACACTTCAAAATCCAAAGATCACTATAGATTTGTCTCTTTCTATTTAGTCGATTAAATTATCGTGATAATCATGTTTCGTTACATCATCAAATCTAGTCTATTAAGCGGTTTTCTTCCTGCCATGAACCAGGTGACTTTTTCTGATATTTATCTAAATTATACGGATTAAGATCCTATGTATAAAAATTTAATGATCACTCATGCATTTCTTCATTTTTACACTTTAATATATATAAATAAAAAAATTGGATGTTATCTAAATTATATATAAAAATAATACATTATCCACTTATATATACCTTTTAAACCATTCACTTGTGTTATTTTTATATTAATAGTAGTTTTTCTTTTATATACCTCACACTGTGTCCTTTGATGGAGAACCCAGAGCCTTGGGGTTGATGTGAGGCAAAAGAATGAAGCTTCGGGCCAAACGGTGGCTTCAAATGCGAAGCCCGGTATTCGGTGTTTTCCACCTTGGGAACAGTCACGACATCGTTATCATGATAGTCAACGATCTTCATCTGTTCAAGATCAGCCACAATGGTTATTCCATTAATGGGCCTCACGTAGATATTCGCGGTTCCCTCCTTCATGAAGCACTCGATTCTCAAAACCCTTTTGCTCTCGCTTTCGCCGTACCATCCCACGGTGAATCCGGAGCACACCACTTCCGACATGTTCAAGCCCCTCTTTTTGATGGACTCCACGAAGGGGCCGTGCTTGAAGGGCAGTTGCAAGGCCTCGCTTTGCTCCGCCACCGTCAAGGTGGGGAACCCGTTTCCACCGTGGATGTTGTCGGAGACAACCTCGGAGGATCGTAGGTTTATTGTGAGCTCGTGGACTTCGGAGTTGATGATGGCGATGACGAAGGCGTTGCGTGTGGTTTGGGCACCGGTGGAGACCCATTTGAGGACTGTGGCTTTCTCGGGGTCGTCGAGGCCTACGTAGTGGAACTTGATAGTGTTTGCTTTTGTGGGGTATTTGTTTAGGACTATGGTTTGGATGAGGGTTATTTCTTGCTTTGTTAAGGGGTCAAGTGGGTGTGTCAGTTGCAAGGGAGCTAAGGAAACTCCTCCATGGAGGAAGCAGCAGAAGAAGAAGAGTGTGGGAAGTGATAAGATGTGGAGCAAGAGTTTCATGGTTCAGGTTTAGGGCATTCACTTGATCACTATAACAATGAGAACCACTCCTTTATATAGTTGAAACTGAGGTTAACAATGAAGAGTGGCCCGAGTTAGAGCAAGAGGGATCTCTTGAAGTTTCTATATTTTGAAATTTTAATGTTTAGGCATATATAAAATACAGTAATATTAAAAATGGTTTGTGTTTGAAATAAAATCATAATATTATTTTATTTTTATAAAATATTTTCTCCCACGTGCTTGTTATGATAAGCACAAAGTTACCCATTTTATGATAAGATGACAACCTCTCATTTTATACAATAATTGCAAGTGCTTTTATTAATGACTAATGTTTCTTTGATACCGTTACATGTCAATCATCATTTGATATTAGGGTATTTTTGTTAAGGTATAATACGTGACAGGGTCATTTTTTTGGCAAGTGAGGATAGCGTTACTCTTTATTTATAATTTGGATTTTTTTTACCTTTCATTGTTGAAAATGTAGAAGTTTGGAGTGCCTTCTCATTCTCAGCTTTTCATCTTCTCCTTCCATACGCTTGCTCTTGTCACCCTCCATGCTCATATTCTCATTTTCTCCTTTCACACATTCTATACACTTAATCTCGTTGCCCTATGCGTGCACTCGTCACTCTCGTTTTCTTCTCCTTCCACACACCTGCTGTCATCGTTGTCCGTGGTTATTTTTTTTCGTTGTCTAGAGTGGTTGTTAAAGGTTCGTCTTTTACATGGTTTTTCATGGAAAAAAAACTATTTTTTATCGTTTAAAAGTTCGTCTTGTATGATTTTCGTTTGAGATTTAGGGTTGTGGAATAAAGGTTAGTCTTTTATGGGGTTTTTTATGAATAGGAAAGACCTTTATTTGGTTTCACGGTTTAGGATTTTGAGAAGGTATGATTTTTGTTAGGGGTTTAGGGTTATGATGTTTGAATATAAAAGAAAGGCTTTTTGGTCGTTTAAAGGTTTTATTTTTTGTTGACGTATGATTTTTGTTTGGAGTTTATGGTTGTGGAGTAAAAGTTCATCTTTTATGGATTTTTGATGGAAAAGTAAGTTTTTTGGTCGTTTAAAGATTTTATTTTTCATTGACATATCCGTTTGGGATTTATGGTTGTGGAGTAAACCTTTGTCTTTTATGGGGTTTTTGATGAAAAAGGAATACTTTTTTGGAGTTTGACGGTTTAGTTTTTTGTTTAGGGTTTTAATGTTTGAATATCTTTGTTTCTTCATGGTGGCGAGAAAGATAGGTTGTGAACATATTTTGAAAATGTTTTCCTTTTGAATGAGTGGTGGGTGGGTGGGTTGGTTGGTTTTTCGTGGTTTTTTTGCTGACATGAATTTGTTATTTTGTTTAAGTGTTTGAAAGTTCCAACATTCATGGTTGGAAAAGGAGTTACTGTGAATGGTGGACAATTTAATGAACACATCTGACTCAGTCGCCAAAAGTTTAACAAAGTTGTCCCCCTGTTAAAGCATGTGTAACCTTTGATGTTTTGTAAGGTCAGAACTAGTATTAATGCACAAAGGTATATCAAATGAACATATTTTGGTGAATCAAAGTGTTAGTATTCCTTATTATAGGTGTAAATGAAGATGTTAAGAACTTAATATGCGAAAATGGTCCTCATGAACACGTTTGAGTTCAGTCACCAAAAGTTCAACTAAGGTGTCCCTCATTAAAGCATAGGTAACCTCTAATGTTTTGGAAACTAGGAACCAATATTGATGCACAAAGGTGTATAAAATGAACATCTTTTGGTCAACCAAAGAGTGATTAATCCTTATTATGGGTGTAATTGAAGAAGTTAAGAACTTAATTTGTGAAAATGGTCCTCATGAATACGTCTGAATTCTGTTGTCAAAAGTTCAACTAAGGTGTCCCCTCGTTAAAGCACGGGTAACCTCTGATTTCAAATAACATTAAAAGAATTTACTTTGATCACAGTCACTAGTCACTGATTTTGGAAGATAAAAGAAGTAATCAACATCTTATTTCGGAAGATAAAACAAGCAATCAATAACTTAGCATTTAATTCACAATAAATTAAAATAGAGAATAACAAATAAATTAGATTTTGCTACTCAATCATATTAAATAATTAACAGAATTTTCTTTAAAAATAAACTTACTTAAAAAGTTGCAAGATAATTGATTAATTCAATAACATAATGTGAGAAGCTTAAACTTTCAATTCTCATTTAATTGCTAGTTGTATTATATATAATCATATATTCTTTCCAAAGAAATCTATGCATCTCACCAAATTTTAACTTACCATATAATAACACATTAATCGTTGAATGCTATATTCAATTTTTAAATAACATATTTCACGCAATCTTAAATGACCTTTATTTTCTCAAGATCAACATGAACCCCATTTCACGCAATCATGAAGCCCAAAAGTATAATTTTTCCCTTACAAAAAGTTCATTTCTCAAGGTTGGCAAAAAGATGATTTTTTATGAGAATAGATAAAACTTGTTTAAGATTATCAATATGGTCATTCCGACTGACTATACTTTAAAATGTCGTCAAAATAAACAAAAATAAAATGGCCTATGCAATCCTTAATAACATGATTTATTAATCTCATAAAAGTGTCAGGGGCATTGGTTAAGCTAAATAGCATGACTAACCACTCATACAGTCCAAACTTAGTTTTGAAAGCAATTTTTCATTCATTTCTTCTTTAATTCTAATTTGATGATAGCCGCTTTTAAGATCAATTAGAAAATATGTCTGCCCCATGAAATTCATCCAACATATCATCCATCTTAGGGATTGGGTTAAAGTGATGTTATTGATGGTCCGACAATCAGTACACATTCTCCAAAACCTGTCTTTCTTGAAGGAAGCGTGGTCATCATCTTTAGTTTTGAAAATGTTTTCACAAATGTTTAGAAAATCAACAAAAGATTGAGTGCTGAAAAGAGTTTTGGTAAAGAAAGTTTTTTATGTTTTTTTAGTAAAGCTCCTAACAAGGCACAAGATGAAAAGATTTCGAGTAGGCTCCTATAAAAGAGAGTTGCGTCACTTGGACAACTTAAGTACCAAGTCTTTTCTAGCCAGATTTTTTTCAAGTCCTCTTCCACATCATTCCTCAAAAGAAATTTCAAAACAATTTTTCCCAATTAGTATGTGCTCTTGTGATCCTAAAGACCAAAGGAAGGTCTACTATCGCCTAGGCTCTTTGACTTTGATTCTAGTTGTTACGGAGACCTAAGAAAAGTAAAATGACAACATAAAATAAAGGCAAGAAAAGTAAGACAAATAAAGAAAATAAGTGAAGTTATTCGTGTCCTAGGTGAAAGTGCATTTAACACTTAGAGCCCCTTGACACACTTTCACTTCTATTCACCTTTCACTACAGAGTTCAAGTTAAGATTCTTTTTAGTGCATTTTTTCAACACAACAAAACAACAAAATATTTTACTAATATTCAAATACAATACACAATTCTGTGACGATGCTTTACAAAATGTTCTTTCACTTTGTTTTTGCTTTGTTATTCCTGGTGTTTTCGCTTTATTGCTCCTCACTTTTGCTTTGAGACTTCAACTTGCTTAGACTCTTCAAAAAGGAATCTTCTTTAACAAGCTTGTCTTTCTCCAATATGCTACCTAAGAATGTTAAATAACCATCCACACAAATTTATCAAATACATTCCGTTTCAAATACATCTACACTAATACTAATAATAAATAAATAATAATAAAAATAGTAAAATTATAATTTAATAATTAATCAAAATTTAATTTATAACAATTCACTAACTTTAATAAAAAAAGTTTACTTTTTTTTTCTTTCACTTAATCTAAATTACATTTTTCATCTTCTTTTCTTTGTTTTTCACTCTCTCATTTTCGCCCCGAAACAAACGTACCCTTCACTTTGTGTTGTTCGAAATTTGTGGTAGATGAAAACTGAGATGTGGTACTGGTAACGTACATGAAGACCAAGGAACACGTGATGAGCGCTGCAGATAAACGTGGCGAAAGCCTGTCCCCGACCAGATAAAATCTATAAAGTGGGGTAAAGTGAGCAATTGATTGTTTGATATTAAGACAGAGGAGTGACTGTAGCGTCCATCATTGCAGCCTTGTCCATTGCCTCATGTGTCCATCCTACACCCTTACATACTGACCGTTGATTTACCCTTATTGGTGGATACCCACATCCACGTCTACAAGGCAGTGTCCTCCTATGGACCTTATTTGTGCTACAATCACATCATCAACACCCACCACCACGTCGCTTAGCTAACATCTTCACTCTTGAAGATCAAGACGTCTTTTGTTGTTTTCACTTTTGTTTTCTTTTGAATGTAGACTCTTGAATTGTAAGATAAAATAGTATCGAGGATCATTCTTAGGAAGATATAAACAAAGTGGACTGTAGAGAAGGATTAAAATACATATGATGGAAAAATAATGAGACATGTAGTAAAAGCTAGTGTCTAATCCTACACAAGCTAGTTTTTTCAAGTTTGATCAACATTACTTTTAAGGATTTATTTATGGTACGTTGTACAAACTCTAAGGTTTAGCTTATGGTATGTTGCACAAAACCTTAAACCATACAACGTACGTTTATTGGTGAGGTGTAAGGAAATCCGGACAAGGTTCTTAGGAATAATATTAACTAAAGTTAAAAAGGTAAAAGGAAAATAGATAAATAAAACAAAATGATAAAAAGATTTAGACCTATGCACAAAGGGAGTTAACGGGAGAATAAATTGAAATGTGCATAAAAAGCACATGTATTTTCTACTTAATTTGAAGATACATGGAGAGTTTTGATATATAAATCCTTTGAATGTGAGAAAACTAAGTAATGTGGGACTTCTTGCCTTTTGGAACCGTTGAAATGGATGGCAATTCCTTACATATTGCAAAAGGTAAAAACTAAAATAAAAGAACAAAATTCTATGTCTCCTATAAGATGTAATGTATAAGAGTTGATACAACTAACCACATAAGTTAATCATAAATTGAGAAACTTAACTTATAGTATAGTTGGTATAGCAAGCTATATGAAAAAAAAGAAAACACTTAATGTGTGCTAACAGTTAATGAATCACACTACATCCCACAATTATTATTATTATTATTATTATTTTGCGAATACTAGGTCATGCATGTACTTGGTGTTCATGAGTACTCTAAATATATTTCCAAAATCTCATACAAGCAATCACATTTAACACTCATATAGATGATTTCATCAAGTGTATGTTGCAAATCATAAATCACCCATAAAAGATATAAAAATCACTAAAAACTTTGTTCGAAGTTAAAATTTCTCATACCACAAAATTTAAATACAAATTTTATCCTTTCTATTATAAAATATGTAGCACTTTAACACTCTATAAGAGACAAAATAGATTTAAATCAATTTTAATGATAGCAAAACTAACAAGTGACTTAGGAGTTTCTAAAATAATTCCCTTTTATGTTTCTAAAATCATACCTTAGTGGCTTTCAAAAAACTCACTAGACCATCTTCAACTTGTAAGTGTAAAAGTCATCTCAAAAGAACTTTATTTTCTTTATCTTTTTGAATTCTCAAATCCTCACATATGGCTTCATTATCAATTTTTGTAGGAACAACTAACACTAGAAGAGAGGTTGAATGGAGCCTAAACTCAATATGCTGTAAACAAAAATAACCAAACAAGATCGTCCGAGACAAGAATATATAAGCATACATGAAAGAGTTTTATACTGGTTCACCCTAATCTCTTGGGCTACGTCTAGTTCTTCCTTGAACAAATCATTCAAGAGGTTCCACAATATCATAAATGTCCAGACCGAGTACACAAACCTCTCTAGGTTACAATGAGCACTAGTAGAAAAAAGACATTTAATCGCGGTTATTTAAGGCTTACAAGCGCGGTTCTGGAACCGCGATAGATTCAACCGCGATAAAAAGTACTGAAGATACAATCGCGGTTATACAACCGCGATAGAAAGTATAACATACCACCGCGGTTCTCTAACAACCGCGTTAAGAAATGCTCATATTGCACATACGAGCGCGGTTTTCTCTACAACCGCGCTCGTATGTGCACATTTTTTTAAAAATGGCAGCAACTATTCGCTGCTGTCCACCAAAATCCAATAGTTACAGAAACCCAACGAAGCTTCTTGTTGTGACAAATTTAAATAGGCGTTATTATCAAATTTAAATCTCCAATCTCTCGAACAATACGAAAGGAGAAGCAAATGTTCGAAAAATACAGAGCGTACACATACACCAACGAACCAATTGGACGAAAACAAAAAAAATGTCGGTAGAAAACATAGAGTGGGTACAGATCGGTAAATCGATGAAGCAATAGAGAAGAAACACAAATAATAGACACAAATGACAAAAACGTGGTTGAGATGTAGAGGAAAAGCAAAGAGCGAAAACAAATCACGATTGAGCAAGCGAGTGTAAAAAAAATGGAGAGATTAGGGTTTAGAAATGAGACCTGAATGTCGTGTTCGATGCACTCTCTCATTGTGGCGAACGAAGAAGGAAGATCGAAAAGGACGAAGAGAGGGAAAGGGTTTCAAAGATGAGTGTTTATTAAGAAGTTTCTCTCGTTCTTTGATTTGTGTTGAATGAGAGAAGTGGTGTGGCATGGTGCGGCGCTTGGTTTCGATGTATTTATGGAAGCGTAGGGTAAGCAAAACCCTAAAAAAGGGGATACAAAGGCGGTTGTTAAACAACTACTTTTATATCTCCCTGCAGAATAATTTTTAAATTATTTTGCAAATACCAGCGCGGTTGTCTAAACAACCGCGTTGGTATCTCCCTGCAGGTGCCTTACCATTGCGGTTATCGCTCCAACCGCGGTGGTATGATTACACTTAATTTCAAAAATGCCTCCGCATTATTTTTAATTGCGGTTCCTTTCTAACCGCGATGATATCCTGCCGTGGAATGTGTTTTTTCTACTAGTGGAGTACACAAGCCTCTTCAGGTTACAACAAGTACACAAACCTCTCCAAGTTTTAACGAGTACACAAACTTCTTCAGGTTATACCAGTCCCAATGTTCCCTTGAGATCAAAACCACTTAAGATTTAAAGAAACACTCTCAAAAGGGAGAACAACGAAAGCTCATAAGGGTTTGCTTCAAAATGAATTACACAATTTTCTCACAACCCAAAACTCTAGATGCTTTCAGTAGTAGATTTATAATAGACAATCAAATATTTAGCAAATTATTCAATGTATTGTATGATGTATTTCTCTTTTTGCTTCTTATCTTTTTCAACTTGAAATTGTTCCTCTATATGTATCTTTGTAAAACTAGTCGTTGAATGCTTGAAGAAAAATCTTAACCATCAAATGTTGAAATTAGTCGTTGGAAGAACAACTTTTATTCTTGATTCTATATTAAAGCTGACTTTATCTACATATAGAAACAATTTAAAAAACACAAGATATCATTAATTTAAAAGAAATAATCACGTTTAAATATTCCATAATAATTTGAATAACTTCCATTATAAAAAAAATAAATGTTAAAGCACAACATGCCATAAAATCTGATTTTGATATTTTTGTGGAAGGGACTTTAATTTGTTTTTCATATTTAGAAACAAATCAAATCAAAATTATGTGTAGTAAAATCATTTTGAAATGTTTCTGTATTTATAGCAATATAACAGTTCAATCTTAATTTCAAAAAGTTTCTACAAATACATATAGGTTAATAAAATATGCTAAATCAAATTAGCTTTATTGTAAGCAAAACTTGATAAAACCACGGACCAAGGTCAGAGAATGAATTGATCTCAAAATAAAATTGAAGGCACAATTCTGAACAGATTTAAAATATTTACTATATTTATATTTATTTATTTTTAACTTTCATCTTCTTTTAATATAAAAAAATAATATAATAAAATAATAGTAAATAAACACTTATCTGGATCTATAGTTCATCTGTACATACTCATCATGTTTAGAGATTTGTGAATATTAATGTAATAAACATGTAAGATCATCAAATACAAACACATATTTAGAGTATTGTTATCGTCAAAACTTTATTAAATAATTAGATCATCTAAAGGGACTTTGGACCGTCTAATGATTCAACAATCTCCAATCTCACCCTTTTTGATGATGTCAAAATAACATGCCTTAAGAATAAATAATTACAAAAATATCAAGAGATTAAACAGTAGAAGAATTTATTTGATGAAAAACATGCAAATGCACAACTGCATACAAACAAAATTCAATAGTATTCAATATTATTTGCAAAAGATAAATTTGATCATTTCTCTTAATTATTGTCATGTTTTCTCTTTCTTCTCCTTTCTGTCATCATAGAAAGGGGTTGATTTAAAAAATTATCACTGCTACATGGAGGTGTTGATAAAGATACTAACTGGTCATCTGTTTTCGATAGAGAATTTTGGATAATAGGAATGACTTCAAACTCTAGCTCATTGACCTTGATCTTTAACCCATAAATCCTACTGTTGCATGGAGGTTCTGATAAAGATACTAACTGGTCATGTGTTTTTTACATACTCATCATGCATAGAGATATATAAATATTACTAGAACAAACATGTAAGATCATCAAATATAAATACATACTTAGAGTATTGTTATCGCTAAAACTTTATTAGATGATTTGACCATCTAAAGGAACCTTGGACCGTCTAATTATTCAACAATTACATTAGATCAAAATAAAATAACAATACATAAGGTAAGAGTCACAAATTTATTGAGCCTTTAACCTCTTATATTAAAATTATATTAATCTTTTTATATAAGTTTACTTTTACTATTTATGGCTTTTAATACCGAATTTCTTCGTCTTAATTTACCCAACAAATATCATTCTTTAAGTTTTAGCCGGACTAAAATTCTCACTTTTCCAAAACATAGGTTGAAGAAGAATATGAAACTATTTAAAGTCTAAAATCGTCTCAAACGAAAGCAATTTCATTATGCATTAAAAAATTTACAATCAAAATCAATATAAGTGTCATGATTATTTGTTGGTGGGTTAAAGGAATTAGCGTGATATAATGCATCTCCATTGCAGGTCTCATAAGTTTATAATAGCTAAATTTTATTAGAGATCCCCATTAAAATATATTGATATCACATAAAATACAAGACCCAAATTCATAGGAATAATAAAAATACCTTAAAAACATCAACCAAATAAAACATTAATTAAAGCATGGTCTTAAAAGACTTTTCTATTGAAATAAAAATGGTAAGAATATCTTAAAAGTAATATGATTCCCATAAATAATAAATTAAGACTTGATACAATTATTCTTATAATAAAGATTACATAAAGTATCAATAATGAAAATAAATGAATAGTAAACCATATAATTAATTAGTTATTTAAAAATAAAAAATATCATTATAACGTAGTAATATAAAACCAAAAAAAAACTTATATAAAATAAAAAATAATTAAGTATAGAATTTTGAAATATATCATAATTTATTTTGTTACTATAACCCACTAATCGATCCAACCACCTAATTCCAATCGACTCAATTGAGGTTGAAAAATCTTTAAAAGGAAAATATTTGGCAAAATAATTATAAATAGATTCAATCAGTCCAATTGGTTATAATTAGAAGTGGTTTTACACTTTTGAGTTACAGTATACCTATCATTGAGATAGTTTTAATGTCAGGATGAATGTTTGCAAAATAAATTTTGTAAAATTTAACATAAAAGTACTTAAAAGTTATAATTTTGTGCCCAAAATCAATTCGTTCATGTGATAAATACGTAAAAATTTACATAAAATCACATTATTATTTTTTTTCAATGTGATTGGAGGACTCAATGTCAACTTATTAAACACATTAGCCTTTCTTTTTTAAAATTCAAAATGATATTTCATCCCACAAAATCTATATCTTATATTATCCTATTCTATTTTTAATGAAAAACAATGTGTATATTAAAAGTATAATGATAAATTTTATTAAATGTCTCAATAATGATAATAATAATTACTACTACTACTATTATTATTATTATTATTATGATTTTTTTTATTGATTCACGGGTTAAAACTCTTTACACCGAGTTTCAGATGAGTTAAACTCCTTTCTATTGAAGATTTTGAATTGCCATACATCTTGACAAATATTATGTAGAATGGTATGCTCAAAATTACTTGAACTCATAGCATATAACCAATAGCTATAATTATTCAAAAATCAGAATAAATTAATAATTTCGACATAGCTGCCCAGCTAGGTTGCCTCCTACTTTTGGTTTCTTATATCAAATCTTTGCAATGGTCCTTGGTTTTGAGGAAAATTTTGGGTTATGAAACGTCGCACAGATATTGCTAAATCCTTTTAGCAATTTAACTCACACTATATTCCCACGTTGGCACTATTCCAACAACGTTTTGTGAAAGATTAAATATGCTCTGAAAAAGTGGGCCATGGCAATGACCACTCTACTAGATTCAAAACAACCAAATGTGTATCCATTCACGGGTAGGGATTGAGACCAGACGATTGCAAGGGACCATTATTACTTTACACGTAAATGGATTCTTTTTAGATTTTAGATGGAAATAGTGTATGTCATTTATATGAATTTCTTCGTGATTCATATGTTGAATCTTGGGATTTCTTTTCAAATGTAAGAGGTATTAGAGTAAATTTCAGGTTTGTAAATTTTTCTTTATTCAAAGTATTTTTGAAAGAGATTTCAAGAAAACGTGTTTTAATGTAGTAAACGATGCTGTAAATAAGGGTTATAATTGAGATACTTATGATTAGAAAATATTTCTTAAATATATATATAAAAAAAAAGAATGAAAGGGACTCATATTTTAAAGAAAAGTTATTAGAAATTTAAATGTTAATTAAAGCATTCACATTATATTAAAATGAAAAAAAGTTCCTGGTTATCTTAAGGTTTTAGTTGATCTCTTACCAGAATTTATTGATAGTTGTGTCCCCATAAATGATAACAAATTCAAGTTTTTTAAATTAAATATACTCTAATATAAATGTTTTATTATTTTTAATTCTAGTTCTTCTCATTTTTCTTATGTCACTCTAACATCATATAAATAAGATTATGTGACGCAGCACCATAATTCAACGAATGATGGTCCCTTTTTTATGGTTCGAAAGCCTTTAACTCTTAAATTATATATATATATATATATATATATATATATATATATATATATATTTGTATTGAAATTCAAAATTTTATTATAGTTTTATCTTAAGTATTTCGAAAGTAAAAAAAAAAAGATGTATTTAAATTATCTCTAGTCTCAAACTTTTAAGTAATATGAAATTATTAAGTATATAGAAATAAATTTAGTCGAAGGTAAAGAGAACACGAGTTTATTTTGAAATTATTTTTTTATTTTTTTAAATAAAGGGTTAAAGGAATGAACACCCATCTTTTAAACCCTAAACCCTAAACCAATTTTCTATTTTCATGAGACAAATCCTGACCTCAAATTCAAATTCATATAGATACCATTATTAGTAGAAAATGCATGATTTTTTATATCATGGGAGGCTTTCTACATTGGTTCTTTGATTTTACACTAGTACAAAAAATATGGGATTTTACATCAGTTCTGGAAGGCTTTCTACATCAGTTTTGCAATCGATATTGATGCAGACGATGTAAAAAGTCATGATTTTTTACATCGGTTCTTGAACCGATATAAAAATACACCTATTAGATCGATTATAAATACAACTGATGTAAAAAAGTCTTAATCAATACAAGGGAACACCACATAAATTTCCAGAATTTTTTTGGCTAGTATAAATATATGAAATAGAAACCAAAAACGTAAAAGAAAAATAGCTCAAAAATACTAAAAACATAAAAAACTAATAATAAACAATGAAATTTTAGAAAAATTTTGGATCCAGAATCTCCGACGGGATCGCCCATCACATTATGTTACCCTCATTTCGAGCATCTTTCATCTTTTAAGTGTCTCAATCTGAGCTCTTTATCAAAAGTTATGGTCATTTGAAGTTTTGTCACCCTAAATTTTGACAACTCAAAATGTATAATAAGTTTATACAATTTAAGAACCCCACAATCAAATATACACTAAAAGAATGTGCTGCTAAAAAATTTGGGTCAAAAACAAATTTCTAACTATTTTTTGCGAATTTTACAAAAATGCTAACTTGTTGCAAAGAGAAACGACCAGGAAGTAAAGGTGGAACTAGACATTCACACTCACGCATCAAGTAAAATCGCTACTATGGCACCCTTAATGACCTACAATGTCAACGTAAAAAACAAGTTAAACAAACAAACCATACACGTCGAGAATGCAAAACAAAGTAAACTGGACGAAGGCTACTAACAAATGAACCAAATGAGGGAGAAAACAATCAGCAAATAGTAGAGACGCAAGTACCAGAGACACTTAAGCATCGTGATAGAAAGACAAATTCCAAAAGCAGTGAAAATGTTGGGTTAAAAACACATTTATTTCATAGTTTGTTTTTTAATTGGAGCATACAACATCACTTTTTACATCAGTTGGAGCTCACAATCGATGTAGAAAGTCACTTTATTACATCAGTTGGAGTAGCAACCAATGTCATAAGTGACGTGCGTTTTTCAAAAAAAAATTGTGAGATTTTTTTTTAGCCTATTTTCTACATCGGTTGTATTTAAAACTGATATAGAGTGAGTCCTATTACATTAGATACCATGTTCTTGTTTATTTACAAAATTGTCACCGTGTTTTTGTTTACAACGGTTCCTTTTTAACCGATGTTGTATCATGTCGTAAAATCTCATTTTTCTACTAATGTCACTTTTATACACGAAACAACAAGACTTCTAAATTTGACAGGACAATGTGGCACGAAAAAATAAAACATTAGCCATCAAAATGAAGTAATGTGTCAAAGAAATAAAAACTGCTCATTAAATCAAAAACTCTTCATACATGTATACGAGGAACAATTGCATATAACACATGTCACAAAGAATGAGATACATAATAGCTTAATAAGGGGCAAAAATCACAAGATTCCTCCATACCTCAATCATGATATCCAAGAAGTGGTGGAGTTACATGACCATGAGACTTTGGAAAGTCTTCTCCACCAAGCAACTAAAGTGGACAAAAGAATTCAAATAAGGAAAGACTTCCAAAGACACTCCTCATGGAACTCATCCCACAAAGAGAAGAAGGATAAGGAAAAGACTCACCAAGGTAAGTACTCTAAAACTCCTTATTCTTCTTCTAAAGATTCCAAACCTTCTTCATCCAAATATCATAAAACTTCTTCCTCTCATGCTAAGACTCATGCTTCTTTATCTTCTCCATCAAAACCCAAAATTGAGGAAAAAACAAATAGCATCAAATGTTTTAAATGATTGGGTTATGGACACAAAACTTCTTATTGTCCAAACTAATGGGTAATGGTATTGAAGAATGGAGAAGTTGAATCTAAGCAATATTCCAATTCTACTCCTTCTTATTCTCCAACCTCTAGTTCATATTCTTCTAAAAGTAATAAGTATACTCTTTCTCTAAGTAAAAGAGACTTGTTGGTGGTGAGGAAAATGTTTGGCCATGTCCATAAGGATATGGATGGAATTCAAAGAGAAAATATTTTTCAAACAAGATGCCTCATCAACCATAAAGTTTGTGTACTCATTATTGATGGAGGAAGATGTATTAATGTAGCAAGTAAGAGATTGGTGGAAGAATTTAATCTTCCAATCGTTCCCTATCCAAGACCTTACAAGCTACAATGGTTTAGCCAAGATGGATAAATCAAAGTGACTAATCAAGTTCTTCTTAAGTTCTCAATTAACAAGTACAAAGATGAAGTGTTTTCTAATGTGGTCTGTATGGAGGCAAGCCATGTCTTATTGGAAAGGTCTTGGCAATATGATAGGCGTGTTCACTATGATGGCCATACCAATATCTTCATTTTTCAAAGTAAGGGTTGCACCTACTCCCTAAACCACTCACACCAAAGGAAGTAGGGAGAGATAAAATGATAATGAGAGACAAAAGGGAGAAAGAAAAGTCACATGTTCAAACAAAAGGTAAGGAAAGAATTACCTATGACATCATGTAAAGAAGTTCAAAAGGTAAAGCATGTACATAAACCCTTGTATCTTCTTTTGCCTTCTAATGCATGTTTAATGAATCTTGACAAAGGAGTACAAGTGGATCAAGTGAAGATCAAAATACAATTTATGAACTTTTTAATTCTTAAACATTTAGAGTTGTCTTCTTTTGTTATTCTTTTTTTTCTTGGATGTTACAAAGTGTAGGGAGATATTGGAAATAAAAGGTCCAAAAGAGAGAATCAAAGTATCTCACGGGTTTCTTGACCTTTTCATGACCCAACAATCATTTATTATTGAAGAGAAAAAATATTTGTTGCTTAAACATTCTTTAAATTCTTTGAGCAAAAGTGACATAAGACATTCTTCTATAATTATCATGGATTCACATAGTCATATACATCATTATTATCATAATTATCATTGTCATCATCATTATTATCATCACATTTTAAGAGAAAATAAAAATAAAATCAAAAGATCATTTAAAGGAAATAAATTTTGAAATATGAACTTGCATTCCACATGCAAACATGGTAAACCTTTTTAGCTAAAAAAAAAAACTAAAACTAAGTGAAAAGTGTTACTAAATCATTCATCACGTCGCTAGGACTAACAACAACCCATACAAGTGAAGTTCGAAACTTGAAAAATTAGTAACCTTACTCAACTTGCATACTAGGGATTTCTTTTCACATCATATGCTTTTTTCTTGTATTCAGTATTAAAACTTTTAATTTGTTCTCAAAATTCCTACCTTATATGCTTTCTTCTCGTATTCAGTACTAAAATTCTTAATTTGTTTTTAAAATTTCTACCTTATTCTTGTTAAAAGAAGGTTTATATACTAAATTTTCAAATCTAGGTATCATTTTTAGACTACATACATAATATAATTCTTTTAGAAATTTATTCTGAAATCATCAATCTAAAATAAATTTTAAAAATCTATTTTAAAAATATTATAGATTATACAACCTTATTTTAAAATAAAATTTAGATTATATAATTAAAAAAATGGCTTTCAAATCTTAAAACGTATTTTAAATTATATAATTTAGAAGTTAATTAAAAATAATAATTTCTAAATTGTGTAATATATAATAAATTTACAAAACAATTTCATATTGTACCATGTAAAAATAAGTTTCGCACTTAAAAATTTATTTCAAATTACCCAATTATAGAATCTATTTCAGATTACATTAAATTTATTTCAAATAATACCATTATAACAGGCATGACGAAAATTTATTTTAAATTATACAATACAATTTTTTTTTTCAAAAATAAAAAATTAACTTTCAAATTGCCTTATCTAAAAACTACTCTTTCCAAAAACACACTTTTGGATTCTACGATAGAGGGAATTTCAAGATCATATACTCGGTAAGAGAGAACAAAGAGAATGGACGCCCAGGGTTAATTCTGTCTTTTAAACACTCCATATGATGCAGGAGAAAACGTGAGGTGCAAAGCGTAATCTGTTCCAAATAACTAGGCCTGTAAAGGCCCAAAAACTCTGACAGGCTAAAGAAGCCCAACTCAGAGAAAACGGAAAACACAGATTTAGGTGTCAGTGGCGACGCAAGAACGTTAACGTTTGGTGGTGGTGGTGTGGTTTTTGAAGTGAGTGTAGTAGGAATGGCGATGACGCAAGGGGTGCAGAAGAACACGCTCTACGTCGGAGGCTTAGCGGAGGAGGTCAACGAGTCAATCCTTCACGCCGCATTCATCCCCTTTGGCGACATCAAGGACGTCAAGACGCCGCTCGATCAGGCCACGCAGAAGCACCGCTCATTCGGCTTCGTCACCTTCCTCGAGCGCGAAGACGCCACCGCCGCCATGGACAACATGGACGGTGCCGAGCTCTACGGCCGCGTCCTCACCGTCAACTACGCCCTCCCCGAACGCATCAAGGGCGGTGAACAGGGCTGGGCCGCCCAACCTAGTAAAAACCCTAATCCTATGCTTATTTTCACACCTGCCTAAACCCTAATTTCTGAATGCTCCAATTCTATGCTTTCTTTTGTGTCCTCTGTGTGAGATTGATTGTGCTTCTGTGTTACGTGTTTCAGTTTGGGCCGACGCCGATACGTGGTTTGAGCGCCAGCAGCAGGAGGAGGAGATGAGGCGGATTGAGGCCGAGAATCGCGCGGCGATGCAGGCGGCGGAGGACTTGCACCGGAAACAAGTAGCGGAACAGCGAGAGGGAGAGAAGGAAGAGGAAACTGAGATCAAGGATGATCCTATGGCCAAGGCTGAAGCTGAGGTTCTACAACAATAGAATTACGGTGATTTGTCAAATCGGAGCAATTTGGTGAGTGAATATGTAATGTGATTTTTTAAGGGTATAATCTAGATTCTCACGCGAACAGCTAAACCCTCGATCAATAGGCTGAGCTTGGTGGGTCATGTGTAATGTGAGATAAATCTTGTGTATGGTTACTTATTTCTATAGATTATGAAACAGGATAGCTAGTGAAATGAAACTACCATTCTTTGGAAAAGAAGTTAAATTCCTTTGGAGATTCTCCCGCGCGCGTGTGTGTGTATATTGGCATAAAAGAGATGAGCCACTCTTAAAAGCCCGAGAAGTTCCTAAAGAGGACGACTATACTAGGTTTGAGAGCAAGATAAAAAACCATTTTTTGTAGAGTTACATGAAAACCTAAGCATGAATTGTAGAACGGAGTCACAGACTGTGTGCTATGAATTCCTGATGTGATTATGGCTTGACAAACTGTCTAAGCATTTGAATTGCTATCTGTCAGCAGCTCGAATAAGCTCTCCGATAATTTTGTTTTTTTTTTTTTTACCTATTTATCTAACCTTTCACCAAGGATATAAATTCCCCTGGCTGAAATGCTTTCAGTTATCAAGTTATCGAGATGCCTTGTTGAATTATAGTTTATTTGTTGAATTCTCTTAGCCATACTGATTAAGATTTTGAAGATCTTGAGTGTCCTACTAAACGAACTTTGTAGATAGCAAAATCAAAGGAATTCCACCCTTCCTCACCAATGTATAGAAGTCCTCCAATACCTAATGTCTCAGTTATAAACACAAAATACTCAACTGTGTAGTGCCTACACCTCCCACTTGTAACCATTAGATTCCTTGTTATTGTTACCTCATTGCAGACGCTGAAACTCCACTCTAGTTATGCAGGACGCTTTCGATCAAACACGTGAGCTCCATAGTGTGTCATATTTGCTAAAGCTGTACTACCTTATAAGGGAATATAATCACACTCTATGACTCTGATATATTCTCAAAGTTTGACCAAGTAACAATAGATTCAAGACCTGAAGTGTGCTAACTGAAATGATCCTTGCGTAATCCAGCTTGGCTGATTTATGAGTACATGGTTTTTTCAAGGACCATTGACTAGTGTTATTCCCCAAGAGCAGTGATACTTTAACACTGTAAACAGTAATTTACCTTCATTTGACACTGAAAAATAATATTATTTTATTAAAATATTATATTTTATTATAAAAAGCAGGAGTGAAATGGTGTAAGTTTTCTACAGTAGTGTCAAAATATATTTATTCATTCCCCAAACACGTGTTTGAATTATTCTAATTTCTCAATGATAAGGTAGCCCTTAAGCAGGAAAGAAGTATTACCCCCAACAAAGATGAACTCTGAATTCATCTCGTGTGTTACATTGAATAGTCTGGTAGTGCTTCTGCAAAAACAAAATAGAAGTTTGTTTGTGACATGCCCTTAAGGAAACAATAGTGCTTCAAATGTTTGCTGGATTATAATTGAACAATTATTCATTTTTGTCATGACTAATTTGCCAAGCCAACCCAAGTGAAGCAATGCTCGCTAACCTGGCTCATGTTTAACGCCAAAGCACCTTATATGTCTGGAAGATGTAATGATAAAAAGTTGCAGTTGTATTCTTGAAATACCTTATTATCCGTATATATATATATATATATGATGAAACTCAAAATTTCATCATATTTTTATTTTAATAAAATGTCTCAAATAATTAAGCGAAAAAAGTAAATTTATCTAAATCTACCTACTTTTCTATAATTAATCTTATCTTTCTAGTTTATCCAAACATATCTTAGTAAATAGGTAAGAAATTAATATATTGAAATAAAACACTTAAAATTATGAAAAAAAGTAAAAAAAAATGTTTTTCAAAGCCATAAGAATTTTAAAGAAGTGCTTGAGGTACATCTTCGCTAGGCAATGAATAACAAATTAGCCTTTTTATGAGTAGTCTACACTTAGTTTGTAGACCTTATTTTGCATCCTTTTTAATCTATTTTTTATTTTCTTTCTCTTTAATCGTTCACTTATTATTTCACCTCACCATATTGTTTAAGTTGTAATCTAAGCTCTTAACTAAAGGTTGCTCTTAACTAAAGGTTGTTCTTCACATTTCTTTAACATTTGAAAATTGGGTTCTCATTCTTTCAAATATGAATGATATAAATTTGTACACCAAAGTCAAATGGATCCCACAAACATGGTATATTTCGAAGCAGAGAATCTTCTTAATTGGAGGAACCTTACATTCTTTCACACATTCTTCCAAAACATGGGACACCATAAGTTTCGTGTGCTATATTAAAAGATCTATGTGTACATGAAATACACCGATACTAAATAGTTTGAAAGTGTATATTATCGACATTCTCTTTTGTCATAATTTGCATTAATTTGATGTTTTATGGAATATATTTTCTCTACAACATGCTAACGTACTTTATATTTAATTTGTTTTCATAGATTACTAAGTTATAATTCCTACTATTGTCTTAAACAATTATTATTTTTAGAATCAAAGTATAGAAAAGCCTTTACAAATACGTATACAGGATAGGTGGATAAACTAATAAAGCAATCACTTGTTATTTGTCATTTTTAACTTCAAAATAACATAATTTTTTCCAATTATATTCTTAATTTAATTAATATAGAAAGAAAAATAAGTTATGATAAGACAAAGAATATAATGACTCATAAATGTATATTAAAATAAAAAACTGAAAGAATATAAAAATAATTCTCTTAAAATTATGTTGAAAATAAAAATTAAATAATATTTTTCATCTCAATAGAAGAAAAACTTTAAACAACTATTATGAAAAAATAACATAGAATATACAAAGGTGAGTATATCATAGGAACAAAAAATTTGCGTTTTAAAATTAATATGTGAAATGCACAGTTTTGAATACAGTGTAGAAAAATTAAACTATATAACCAATTTCCTACAGAAAATTCAAGTGGTCATCAATTTGCAACTCCCAGCTACTGTAATCTCACAAATTCAAACACCTGTAAGGAAGGAATTTCCTCCAATACTAGCATAGTAACCGATTGCAAAGAAAGAGAAATGATTAAGAGAGAAGGGAATGAAGCAGGAGGAAGAATTTTACCAAACAATACATGGACCCCACCACTTCATCCATCTTGCTTTTTAACCTTGATCCACGTGTCATGTTGTCCTACTCTTTCTTCTATGTGTGTTGTTAATAGTATATGTTATTCCAAGAATAGAATGTATCAAGAAAAAAAAACTATAAACTATAGTTGATTTCACAGAGTTGTTAAAATTTAAAAGAATCACTAATTTATTCTCAAGTATAAGTAGTTGGTAAGAAGAATACTAAACTCTATTATTAATTAAAGATTTAAATCTAAATATTTTAACAAAAAGAAACAGAAATAAGTGATTCGATATATTAGAAAAGAGTGATGAACATATGTCTTTCAATAATATTTTGCAACAACATTAAAGATTAAAAATCTTTTAAAGAACATACTGAAAGTTATTCCATGTTAATAGCTTCTATGAAAAAAGGCAATATGTCAATATTGTGAAGTCATCCAACTATGTTAGGCCCTAAACTTTGCTCAAAGGAAGCCACATCCATTCAATGTTATGTCAAGATCTCTTAATGCATTCTAGAACCTTAAAGCATACTCAAATTTAAGAAGAAACAAAATAAAAAAGAAAATCATCACAATGGTAACAAGAGATGTGCAACAACTCTTTCTCTCTCTCTCTCTCTCTCTATATATATATATATATATATATATATATATATATATATATATATATTGATGAAAGGGTGATGATGAGAAGAACATGTAAGTTTAATCATAACTTAAAACAATCAATCATAAATATTTCAAGAGATCTTAGAATCTATAATTCTCACATAATATAGGATGGTGAAAGAGACTTCCATGTTAAACCCAATCAAAGAAAGTCCAATATCCTTTTCCAATCTATTTCTTTCAGTCATTTTTCTTCCCCACACACTTTCTTGATGGTCCATTGTGGAGAATCCTCACACTGCAGAAACAGAACCATAATTTCTTTCTTTAACCAATGTCCATCAAGTTTTGATTACCATAATAAATAACCTCCCATTGTGGAGAACCCTCACACTATAGAGAGATAGAACCCTACTTTCTTTAACTAACGTCATCAAGTTGATTATCATCAGCTATCTATTAAATCACATTCAACACTATAATTATATTTCACATGAGTCACATTAATATGTTTATTCATTTTCTAACATTCTCTTACTCCCACTTGACTCATATGGTGCTATAATACTTTCATGATTTAATAAATTACATAAATCATGCGCGATTAAAGTATTTTCAATAACTTAAAGATATAGGAATAATAAGAGTCATGATGGTTACATGTCATTCAATCAACACGTTCCCTTCCATATACACTATCATATACGACTTTATAATAAGAAATCCATAATGAGTTCAAACTTAATGTCATATTTCATCAACAATAACATACTATTTTTTTTACACCATACTAACAATTTTGCATGCACATAAAACACAAAATGTAACATTCCTATTTTTAAACAAATATATTAATTATTTTATCTTTATCTTAAAATAAGAGTTAGATAACCATAAAGCTTTCATGCTATTAAATTCTCATTTTAAAAATATTTTGTATTTTAGATAAAATTTGAATATTAGAAAACAAATCAAGTAAATTTATGAAACATTGTAACTAAAGAAAATGAAAATATTAATAAAAATAAATATGACAATTGTAAATAAAATGTATTTATTTAGATTATTTAAAGAGAAAATACTAATATTAATAAAAATAAAATCATAATGATAATTAATATTTAATTAATTATTAAAAAATATTTACTTATAAAAATAATTAAATTAGAAAAGAAAATTCTAATGGATGACAAAAAAGGAGAAAAATAAAATAAAAGTGGAAGATAAGAAGAGAAAGAGGAAAGATTACATTTTATTAATAATAATAATATTTCTTCATTAAATAAAGATAATCATGATTTTAATTAAAAAGCAATAATAAATAAATTTATGTGAACATAAAGGGTGGGATGAGAGGAAGGAGAGAGGGAAGAGATGAAGGAGAGAGAGAAGGGAGAAGGAAGAGAGAGAAACAAGATAGAGAAGGAATTGAGAGAAAAAGGAGAGGGAAGGGAGAAAGAGAAAGAGAGGGAAAGAGGAAGGAAAACATTTGTAACTTTATTTCTAGTGTGTGTCTCTCCATAAGGGAGAGTGAGGTTAAACTCTTTCTATGTTAATTTTAATAAACTCATGTGTTTTTCTTTTTCTTATTTATTTTATATCTAGTTACGCACTAGTCTTATTTATTTTATCTCTAGTTACACACTGCTCCTATTTATTTTATTTACTTTATCTCCAATTACGCACTGGTCTTATCTATTTTATTTATTTTATTTTCAGTTTCGTATTAGTCTTGTTTATTTTATTTACTTTATCTCCACTTATACATTGATCCTATATATTTTATTTATTTTATCTCTAGTTACACACTAGTCCTACTTATTTTATTTACTTTATCTCCAATTACGCACTAGTCCTATCTATTTTATTTAATTAATCATAAATTTTGTAATAGTCCTATTATTTTATTTACTTTATCTTCAGTTACACATTGGTCCTATCTATTTTGTTTATTTTATTTTCAGTTATGCACTGGTCGTACTTAATTTATTTACTTAATCTCCAGTTACACACTGGTTCTATTTATTTTATCTCCAGATACGCATTGATTTACTTATTTTATTTACTTTATCTCTAGTTACGCATTGTTTCTATTTATTTATTTACTTTATTTTATCTCTAGTTATGCAGTGGTCATTTTGAATGATACATATTCTTAGAAGGACTGGGCAAAGAGATAACCACCATTACATGAAGTCACTCAATTGCGACCATTACAAGTAAATTTGAACTAAATGACAACTTGAGTGTTATATTTGTTTCTTTTCCTTCCAATGTAATTGTTATTGGTATTACCTGCGAGGTAATTTTTCTATGTTTTTTTCCTTTTAACGGTGGACTTTTTAATGTAGAAGATGTCAATGATTTTTTTTAACTATTTCACTTTTCATGAGTGAATCTTAAAATTTCTAATATCATATAGAATATAACTCATACTAAATTTTAATTATTTCTATCCTATTCAATACATGTCTCAATAAAAGTAGTTTTAATAAATTGAAATTTTGTTTTTAATATTTTTCAATCAAATGTTAAATTCAGATGTTTTAAAAGTATTTTAACTATAGCACTAAAATTAAAGATATTGAGTAATAAACAAGTTATAAGTTCTATTTATATGTGTGAAAAAAAAACAAATATAAAATATTTAATAGAACAAATATTGATTCTTATAACATGTGAATTGATCTGGGAAAAGCAGAATTTGTATAAACTGGTGGAGTCAGAACCCATTCAACTTGCACCCACAACAGTCATATATGGTGTCACATTGGTCTTCTATGAGTGTGGTTTCGTGAGTTATCAAGATACTCTCTTTGATGCAATGAATCATAATTATTTTAAAAATTGTTACATTGAATGTGAAGTTGACTTTATTTATGATAACGATCAATGTTATTAATAGGTGATACTATGTTCTTATATTAATTCATTAATTATTTTGTCGAATAACTTGACGGAAAATTTTTTTTATCTGTTAATATTTTAGTAAGTACCGACAGATTAAATTCGTCGTTAATGATATTTTACCAATAGATTAAATTCAGTCGGTAATTTTACGTTGATAATCTGACTTTTTCCTTATAGTGTAAACCTTAAAATAGTTATAATTTAGTTTAAAGTATTTAGGGTTTAGGATGCGTGCGTGAGTTAATATTAAAAATTTTACTTTTTATATGGCGAAAGAAAATTCCAATGAAAAAGGTGTTATAAAACACGTTATAATCTTATTCATTTTTTTGTATCGACTTGCAAAGGAGATGTTCTAAAACTGCATATGTTTGTGTTTACTGTATAAATAGATGATCTGAAACCTTGAATTTCGTGATCAAAACTTTGTGGAAAGAATAAGTAAATTAGGGATTTGAAAGAAGAAAACTAAGAATGTGACTGAGAGAGTTTTCATTAATGGTAATGGTTGGTGGAATGTTAGTGCTAGGGAATATATGTCTCAAGTTATAAGTTGTATTTATATCGGTTGAAAAAAAAATACAAAGATTTTATAGAACAAATATTGTTTCTTATAATATGGGAATTGATCTTGGAAATACATAATTCGTATAATCCAGTGGGGTTTAAACCCATTCCACCTGCACCTACAACAACCATATATGGTGACAAATCGGTCTTCTATGAGTGTGGTTTCGTGAGTTATCAAGATACTCTCTTTGATGCAAGAAATCGCCATTATTTTAAAGATTGATACGTTGAAGGTGAAGTTGACTTTATTTATGGCAACGACCAATCTTAATACGAGGTGATTGTACTTATATTCTTATATTCATTCATTTATTATTTTGTTGTATAATTTGATGGTAAATTTTTTATTGATAAATTTGTCGGTAATTAGCGACGAATTAAATTTGTCAAGAAAATTTGACTATAATAAAATTTTACTAACAGATGAAATTCTGTTTGTAATTTTCTATTGGTAATCTGACTTTTTCTTGTATTGTAAACCTTAAAATAGTTATAATTTAGTTTAAAGTATTTACGATTTAGGGTGCAAACGTGCGTGAGTGTGTGTGCGTGAGTTAATACTAAGAATTTTATTTTTATATGGCGAAAGCAAATTCCAATAGGAAAGGTGTTATAAAACACGTGTTATAATCATATTTATTTTGTGTATTAACTTGCAAAGGAGAAGTTCTAAAACTATATATGTTTGTGTTTACTGTATAAATAGATGATCTAAAACTTTCGATTCCATGATCAGAAGTGTGAGACGAAAGAAAGAAAAAGAGTGAGAATAGGACTGAGAGAGTTTGCATCAATGATGATGGTTGGTGGAATGTTAGTGTTGGGAAACCTACTAGAGACTTTAGCATAGATAGAATGTAGAGAAAACATCAATATGATATTTGAAGAGTGTGGGAAGGTTTTCAGAGTGGATGGGTCGAGAGAGTTATTCGCAAACTGTTGCAAGGAATTGCGAAGGCAAAATTATCATAAATTATTATTATTATTATTGTTATTATTATAAACATTATTATTATAAAAAGTAATAATAATAATAATAATGTTGTTATTATTAAGATTAATATTATAATCATAAACAATTTTATTATTACTATTACTTAAAAATAATAAAATTATTATTAAGATTAATATTACTATTATTATTTAAAAATATTTTTATATATAACATTAAAATTAAAGATATTGACTAATAAGCAAGTTATAAGTTGTAATTATATCTCTAGAAAAAGATATAAAAGATTTAATACAACAAATATTGTTTCTTATAATATGAAAATTGATATGGGAAATTCATAATTCGTATAATTTGGTGGAGTCAAAACCCATTCAACCTGCACTTTCAACAACCATATATGGTGACAAATCGATCTTCTATGAGTTTGGTTTCGCGAGTTATTGATATACTTTCTTTGATGCAATGAATTGTCACTATTTTAAAGATTGTTACATTGAAGGTGAAGTTGACTTTATTTATGGCAACGGTCAATGTTACTACGACATGATTGTACCTATATTTTTATATTAATCCATTTATTACTTTGTCTCATAATTTGATGATAGATTTTTTTGTTGATAATTAGAGACAGATTAATTCGTTGGTAAAATTTTACCGATAGATAAAATTCTGTCGATAATTTTTTATCGGTAATTTGACTTTTATTTGTAGTGTAAACCTTAAAATTGTTATAATTTTGTTTAAAGTATTTAGGGTTAGGGTGTCTACGTGTGTGTGTATGTGCATGACTTAATGTTAAGAATTTTTATTTTTTATATGATGAAAGAAAATTCCAATGAAAAAGGTGTTATAAAACGTGTTATAATTTTATTCATTTCGTGTATCAACTTGCATATGAGATGTTCTAGAAATGCATATGTTTCTATTTGTTGTATAAATAGATGATTCGAAACTCTAGTCTCCATGATCGGAAGTGTGAGGAAAGAAAAAGTAAATTAGGGATTTGAAAGAAGAAGAATGAGAATGGGACTGAGAGAGTTTGCATCAATGGTGATGGTTGGTGGAATGTTAGTGTTGAGGAACCTGTTAAGGACATCAACATAGATAGAATGCGGAGGAAACTTCAATGCCATATTTAAAGAGTATTTAAAGAGTGTGGGGAGTTCTTCAGAGTCAATGGGCCAAGAGAATCATCTACAGAGTACTGCAAGAAACTGCAAAGACAAAATTATTATAAATTATTATTATTATTATTATTATTATTATTATTATTATTATTATTATTATTATTATTATAGTAATACTCTTATTATTATTAAGTTTAGTATTATAATTATAAATGTTATTATAAACAGTCTTATTTTTATCAATATTACTGTTATTATTATTGTTATAAATATTTTTAATATTATTATTAGTATTATTAATATTACTGTAAATATTGTTGTTATTATTATTACTATTAGTATTATTATTATAAATATTATTGTTATTATAAATATTATTATTATAAATATTGTTATTGTTATTATTATTGTTATAATTATAAGTAATATTATTATTATAATATTGTTATTATAAAAATATTGTTATTATTATTATAATTATAAGTAATATTATAATTTTTATTTTATGTATTATTTTTACTGTTGTTTGATTTATATTCTTATTCTTATTTTTGTTAATATATTAAGTATTATTGACAGAATAAATCAGCTAGTAAATTGGCTAGAATATGTTAATAAATTATCCGTCAATTTATTAACAGATAATTTGGTGGTAAATATTATTCGTTAAAAAATTCATCTGTAATTGACGATGAATTAAATTCGTTGGTAAAATTCATCGGTAATTGTCAATACACAATTTTGTCTAGGTGAATAAATTTTATTTCAAAGAAAAAAATAATAAAAGAAATGTTTCTGATTAATTATCTAAAAATTGAAGAAAAATCATCGCTTAGTTTAAACTTTGGGATTTTTCTTTTATTTTACTTTCCTTAAAAAAATAAATAATAATAAAAACATGAATTAGGTTGCATCTTCTTTATCTTAAAAAATAATTATGCATTTTCTTTTTCATCATTTTCATAAAGCTTCATTGAATTTGTTTTAATATATATATATATATATATATATATATATATATATATATATATATATATATATATATATATATAAGGGACTTGGATTTCAGAAATAATAAAAATTATTGAAAAATATTTACAAAATTTTTTCTTAAAATATTCTTTAGAGTCCCAATTGCAGATCCCGTACGCACCATCCTCCACTACCCTGCTCCCCTGCCTCTCACACGCCAAAAGTTATTGTGTCCCCTCTTGGCAAGTAACGGCATGGTCCCCTCCATCAAGGAAATATTCGTGTTGCCTACCACAAAAATGACCCTAATGCTACTCTTTAAGGGGGAGGCACTATGAAGTGAGGAAGAAGAAAACAAAAGCGATTCAGAGGCAAAGAACCAGAGGCATAATAGAATTTACAGAAGTGATGCAAAGAAGCAAAATCAAGGCAGAAAGAATTATAAAAACAAAGAAGATTAAGTTTTAAGAGTCTTAAGGAAAGCTTCCAAGAATTCAACACTTTGGTAGAGATAAATTGAGAAAGGTAGATTACAGTGAAAGAAAAAAGAAATTGAATCTTCAACAGGTATGATCATAATTGCTTTGATTCTTGCTTTTGTCGCTTGTTTACTTGACATGTGGTTGCTTGAATCTGTTCAATGTCAAATGAGAAATGTTCAATTAATACACATGTTTCTTGCTTCTTCCGGGTGTGTTTGCCTTGATATATGTTTGCTTGAATCTGTTCAGTGTCAAATGAGAAATGTTCAGTTAATACGCATGTTTCTTGCTTCTACCGTGTGTTTGTCTTGATATGTGTTTGCTCGAATATGTTGAGTATCAAAATCAATTGAGAAATGTTCAGTTAATCTGTTTAATAAATTTCTTTGATTGAAAATGCATATTTCTTGAACTGTAAATTATAGTCTTTTCTTGGAGAATGCTACCTCAGGCACGTTCTCAACTCCAATTATGCCAAGAAACCGAAACCAACAGCATCAAACTCAAAACCTAGAAATGCTTTTCAGAACCCAATCAAATCCAGAATCCAAAAACCAAAAGCAAATAAATTAAAAGAAGAAAATAAAGAACAAGAAAGAAAGGGAAGAAGACGCGTTCGTCGTCGCTCTTTGCCACCATGGGAACCTTGCACGTCGTTATTGAAATTGCTCCATCAACCTTCCTCCAACTCCACCACTCCATTTTCCCTCAACACCTACACCCGAACCTCTAATATGAACGAAACACCACCATGTCAACCCACACTTCATCCTCCACATCGTTGCCGCCACATCATGGCACTACCGCAGCCCCTCTACCACCGTCTCACCACCACGTTACACCATCGCCGCCACAAGAGAACGCTCCAACCGCGTGTTTGAGTTAATATTAAGAATTTTATTTTTTATATGGCCAAAGCAAATTCCAATAGAAAAGGTGTTATAAAACACATGTTAAAATCATATTCATTTCGTGTATTAACTTGCAAAGGAGATGTTCTAGAATTATATATGTTTGTTTTTACTATATAAATAGATGATCTATATAAATAGATGATCTGAAACTCTGAATTCCATGATCGGAAGTGTGACGAAAAAAGAAGTAAATTAGGGATTTGAAAGAAAAAGAGTGAGAATGGGACTGAGAGAGTTTGCATCAATGGTGATGGTTGGTGGAATGTTAATGCTGGGAAGCGTTCTAGAGACTTCAACATAGATAGAATGCAGAGGAAACATCAGTGCGATGTTTGAAGAGTGTGGGGAGTTCTTCAGAGTAGATGGGTCAAGAGTTATTCGTAGAGTGTTGCAAGCAATTGCGAAGACAAAACTATTATAAATTATTATTATTATTATTATTATTATTATAAATATTATTATTATTATTATTATAATAATAATAGTAATATTGTTATTATTATTAAGATTAATATTGTAATTATAAATAATCTTATTATTACTATTATTATTTTAAAATATTTTAAAATATTTTATATATAACACTGAAATTAAAGATATTAAGTAATAAGCAAGTTATTAGTTGTATTTATAACTTCAAAAAAAATATAAAAGATTTAATAGAACAAATATTATTTCTTATAATATAGGAATTGACTTAAAAAATACATAATTCATAGAATCATTCAACCAGCACTTGCAGCAGTCATATATGGTGAGAGATTGGTCTTCTATGAGTTTGGTTTTGTGAGTTATCGTGATACTCTCTTTTGACGCAATGAATCACCGCTATTTTAAAGATTGTTACATTGAAAGTGAAGTTGACTTTATTTATGGCAACAACTAATCTTACTACGAGGTAATTCTACCTATATTTTTATATTAATCCATTTATTATTTTTTCGGATAATTTGATGATAAATTTTTTTATTGGTTAATTTGTTGGTAATTAGCGATGAATTAAATTTGTCAATAAAATTCCTTAACAATAATATTTTACTAAGAGATAAAATTTCGTCAACAGTAATTTGACATTTTCTTGTAGTGTAAACCTTAAAATTTTTATAATTTAGTTTAAAGTATTTAGGATTTAGGGTGCCTACGTGCGTGCATATATGTGCGTGAGTTAATATTATGAATTTTATTTTGTTATATGGCGTAAGCAAATTCTAATGAAAAAGGTGTTATAAAAGATGTGTTATGATCTTATTGATTTCGTGTATCAACTTGCAAAAGAGATGTTATATGTTTGTGTTTGTTGTATAAATAGATGATCCAAAACTCTAGATTCCATGATCGAAAGTGTGAGGAAAGAAGATGTAAATTAGGGATTCGAAGGAAGAAGGGTGAGAATGGGACTGAAAAATTTGCATTAACGGTGATGATTGGTGGAATATTAGTGTTGGGGAACCTGCTAAAGACATCAGCATAGATAGAATGCGTAGTAAAAAACAGTGTGATATTTGGATATTGTGGGAAATTCTTCAGAGTGGATAGCCAAGAATGCTATCATTATTGTCATTATTATTATTATTATTATTATTATTATTATAAACATTATTATTATTATTATTATTATTAATACTATTATTATTAAGATTAATATTATAATTATAAATAATTTTATTATTACTATCATTATTTAAAAATAATATTATTATTATTATTAAAACTAATATTACTATTATTATAATTATTATTATTCTTATTATTATTATGTTATTATTATCATAATAATAGTAATACTGCTATTATTATTAAGATTAGTATTATAATTATAAATATTATTAAAACAATCTTATTATTATTAATATTACTATTATTATTAGTATTATTAATATTATTGTAAATATTGTTGTTATTATTATTGTTAGTAGTATTATTATAAATGTTATCGTTATTATAAATATTATTATTATTATTATTTATATTGTATTATATTATTTATATTATTATTATAATTATTACTAATATTTTTATTTTTATTTTATGTATTGTTTGTACTGTTGTTTGATTTATATTTTTATTCTTATTTTTATTAATATATTAAGTATTAGTGACAGAATAAATTCGTTAGTAAATTAATGGGAATCTGTTATTAAATTATCCGTTAATTTACTGACGGATAATTTTGTGCAATTTTTTCGTTGATAAATTCATCAATAATTGACAATGGATTAAATTTGTATGTAAAATCTATCAATAACTATAATTTACCAACAAATAAAATTTCGTCAATAAATTTTTATTGATAATTTAACTTTTTCTTGTAATATAAACTTTAAAATAATTATAATTTAGTTTAAAGTATTTAGTATTTAGGATGCATATATTCGTGCTTGTGTATGAATGCGTGAGTTGATATTAAAAATTTTATCGTAATATCTAAAATGTATATATTGTGCCTAAATATCCATTGATATTCTTTATTGAATGTATTAAACTACAATATTTATCTTCATATGAAATTTATTAATTATACATAGAAATTAAATGAAACTAATTAATATTTTTCAACCGATAATTATAGTAATGCTTTTTCAATAAAATTACTGAAGATAGAAGTCGGAGATATTTTATTCCTTTTCAAGATTGAGAGAGTAGGGTACTTTTTTTTAGTATTTAAATGGGGTCCTTGTGCTCCTAAGAATCACTCAACACACTATCTACCAAAGAGTCCTTTCCTCATCCTATGACTTTCCTCCTCGGCTTGGTTGCAAGTTCTTTCTTTAGCCTCGGTAAAGTCATAGATTGTGGAGCAAAAAAACATTTCAAATACCATAACTGTTGATCCAAAAAAAGAAGCATTTACAACAATTCAAGGTGCCATTGATTCGGTAAAGAGCAAAAATGATAAATGGGTGAAGATTCACATTAAGGCTGGCTTATACACTTAAGTTGAAGATTTATCTATATATGATGTATACAATTTTTGTGTTATCAACAAACAAGAATTTATTAAGAAAATGTATGTTTATAACAACGTTCTTACAACTACATATATTTTTGAAGGGTAGGGCAAAAGAGATAACCACCATTACATCAAGTGGCCACCACTCCACTCTCACCGTTACAAATAAATTTGAACTAAACGACAACTTGGGTGCTACTTTTGTTTCTATTCTCTCCAATGTAATTGTTAATGACATTATCTTCGAGGTAATTTCTTCTATTTCTTTCTTTGATTGGTGAATTTTTATTGTGGAAGATGTGAGTGACATTTTTTTAACTATTTCACTCTCCAGGAGTGAATCTTAAAATTTCTAATATCATATAGAATATAATTCATACTAAATTTTAATTATTTCTATCTTATTCAATACATGTCTTAAAAAATAGTTTTAATTAAATGATTTTTTTTAATATTTTTCTATCAAATATTAAATAAAAAAATTTTAAAAATATTTTTAAATATAACACTAAAATTAAAGATATTGAGTAATAAACAAGTTATAAGTTGTATTTATATGAATGGAAAAAACAAATACAAAAGATTTAATAAAACAAATATCATTTCTTATAATATGCGAACTGATTTGGAAAATGCAAAATTCAAATAATCTGGTGGGGTCACAACCATTCAACATGCACCTGCAGCAGCCATATATGGTCACCAATCGGTCTTCTATAAGTGTGGTTTTGTGAGTTATCAAGATACTCTCTTTGATGTAATAAATCACATTATTTTAAAGATTGTTACATTCAAGGTGAAGTCGACTTTATTTATTACAACGGTCAATCTTACTACAAGGTGATTGTACCTATATTCTTACATTAATCCATTTATTATTTTGTCGCACAATTTGATAATAAATTTTTTTGTTGATAAATTTCTGGGTAATTAGTGAAGGATTAAATTTGTTTATAAAATCCATCAGTAATAATATATTACCGAAAGATAAAATTTTGTCAATAATCTGACTTTTTTTTGTAGTGTAAACCTTAAAGTTGTTATAATTTAATTTAAAGTATTTATGGTTTACGGTGTGTATGTGCATGCATGTGAGTGCATGAGTTAACATTAAGAAATTTATTTTTTATATGGCACAAGCAAAATCCAATGAAAAAGGTGTTATAAAACATGTATTATAATTATTCATTCAATGTATCAACTTGGAAAGGAGATATTCTAGAACTGCATATGTTTGTGTTTGTTGTATAAATAGATGATCTGAAACTCTAGATTCCATGAATGGAAGTGTGAGGAAACAAGAAGTAAATTAGGGATTTGAAAGAAGAAGAGTGAGAATAGGACTGGGAGAATTTGTATTAATGATTATGGTTGGTGGAATGTTAGTGCTGGGGAACCTGTCATGGACTTAAGCATAGATAAAATACGGATGAAACTTCAGTGTGATATTTGAAAAATGTGGGGAGTTCTTAAGAGTGAATTGGCCAAGAGAGCCATCTGCTGAGCTTGGAGGAACTGTGAAGACAGAATTAATATAAATTATTATAATTATTATGTTATTATTATTATAAACATTACTATTATAATAATAATAGTAATACCGTTATTATTATTAAGAATAATATTATAATTATAAATGTTTTATTATAAAGAAAACTATTATTATTATTATAATTATTACTAATATTATATTTTTATTTTAAGAATTATTTTTATTGTTTTTTCATTTATATTCTTATTATTATTTTTATTACTATATTAATTTTTTATAAAATAAATCTGTCGGTAAATTGGCCGCAATTCGTTAAAAAATTATCCGTTAATTTACTGACAAATAATTTGGCGCTTATTTTTCGGTTGATAATTCGTCGGTAATTAGAGACGGATTAAATCTGTATGTAAAATTCTTTAATAATAATATTTTACCGACAGATAAAATTTCGTTGGTAATTTTTTCTCAGTAATCTGACTTTTTCTTGTAGTGTAATCCTTGAAATGGTTACAATTTAGTTTAAAGTATTTAGGATTTATGATGTGCACGTGCATTCGTGTGCGGGCGTGAGTTAATATTAAAAATTTCATTGTAATATCTAAAAAGTATTTATTTTGCCTAAATATTTCTTGCGACGTCGTCGACGACGACTGACGACAATCTGATAAATATGTGAAAAAATGGGGTGAAAATAAAGAGATGGAGTCGCCACCATAGTTTATTATGGAAAACTATAAAAAAATCAAGAAAAATGAAATGGAATGATAACCAAAGATGAGTTTGGGAGTCGGCTACGCATGGAGACGGTATTAGCTCCCCACAACGTTTGTCTTAAGACAATTACCTTTAATCAAACGAGCAAAATTAAATGTGGTTTGTAAAATACTTATTTTTCCTACAAATAAAAATAAAACGCAATTAATAACAAAATAATAAATTTTCAATTAAAGGACTCGACAAGGATTGACTTTGCTCCTACGTATTTCTATCCATTATAGAAAACCAGGACACACGTAGTTCTAAAAGAAAATTGAGTTATTTTGGAAATTTAATATATTTTTATTTTTTTAAAATTTTATATTTTTATATTTTTTATTATTTTTTTGAGAAATTTGATATTTTTGTATAGTTTTGTATTATTTATTATTTTTAAAAATTGAAGAGTTATTTATATATCATGTATACAGTTTTTGTGTTATCCACAAACATGAATTTATTAAGAAAATACATGTTTATAACAATGTTCTTACAGCTACATATATTTTTGAAGGGTAGGGCAAAGAGATAACCACCATTACATCAAGTGGCCACCACTCCACTACTACCTTTAAACGACAACTTGGACACTACATTTGTTTCTCTTCCTCCAATGTAATTGTTATTGGCATTACCAGGTAATTTCTTCTATTTTTTTTTCTTTTTAATGGTTGATTTTTTATTGTAGAATATGTCAGTGATTTTTTTTTAAAATATTTCACTCTTCATGAGTGAATCTTAAAATTTCTAATTTCATATAGAATATAACTCATACTAAATTTTAATTATTTCTATCCTATTCAATACATATCTCAAAAAATAGTTTTTATCAATTGAGATTTTGTTTTTAATATTTTTATATCTAATGTTAAATAAAGACGTTTTAAAAAAATATAGCACTAAAATTAAGGATATTGTGTAATAAGTTTTAAGTTCTATTTATATGTATTGAAAAAAACAAATATAAAAAGATTTAATAGAATAAATATTGTTTCTTATAATATGTGAATTGATATGGGAAATGCAAAATTCGTATAATCTTGTGGGGTCAGAATCCATTCAACTTGCACCTGTAGCAGTCATGTATAGTGACAGATCGGTCTTCTACGATTGTGGTTTCGTGAGTTATCAAAATACTCTCTTTGATGCAATGAAACACCATTATTTTAAAGATTGTTACTTTGAAGGTGAAATTGACTTTATTTATGGCAACGATCAATCTTATTACGAGGTGATTATACCTATATTCTTATATTAATCCATTTATTATTATGTTGGATAATTTGGTGACAAATTTTTTTGTCAGTAAATTTGTCGATAATTAACGACGGGTTAAATTCGTCGGTAATAATATTTTACCGACAGATAAAATTTCGTCGGTAATTTTTTATCAGTAATCTGACTTTTTCGTGTAGTGTAAACCTTAAAATAGTTATAATTTAGTTTAAAGTATTTAGGATTTAGGGTGCGAACTTACGTACGTGTGCGTGCATGAGTTAATATTAAAAATTTTATATTTTATATGGTGAAAGAAAATTCCAATGGAAAACGTGTTATAAAACACATGTTATAATCTTATTTATTCCGTGTATCAACTTGCAAAGGGACATTGAAAAAAGAAATAAATTAGGGATTTGAAAGAAGAAGAGTGAGAATGGGACTGATAGAATTTGCATTAATGATGATAGTTGGTGGAATGTTAGTGCTGGGGAACTTGCCAAGAACTTCGACATAGATAGAATGTGGAGGAAATTTCAGTGTGATATTTGAATATGTGGGGAGTTCTTCAGAGTAGATGGACCAAGGGAGTCATCCGCAGAGTGCTACGAGGAACTGCAAAGAATATAGATACGAAGTGTGCCTATGCTTACATTGTTGAAAGGTCTGACATTGGCTCGAGGAATGGAATCAACCTTAACAAAATTGTGTATGTGACCAAGGTTTGTGGAATCCCACTTCCTCTGAATCTGCACTGCAGAGGTAATCAATAATCACTTCTATCACTAATTCTTTTTCTTATGTACTTCCTGTCAACATTCAATTTCGTCCAGATGAAAAATAAAAAAATAAAAATATTTTATTTCTCACTTTATTTCATTTTAGGTATAATTTCCAGATTAAAAAATTAAAAATATAAATATAAACATAATAAATAATAAATAAAAGAAAATGCAATGAAGCAAGAAGGAAAAAGGTAAGAGGCAGAAGGAATGAGAAAAACGTGTTGAGAAGCAAGGAAGGAGAAGTGATTTCTTTTTTAAAAGTTTATTAGGCACGTGGCACATCCTCATTGGACGTGCCAAATTTGAATTCAGCCCCTTCCTCCCTATATATACCCACATGAACAGTGTAGCGGGGAATGGGTAATTCTCAAAAAATTCGCAAAGACGAGGTAAAAATTTCAGAATTCATAAAGATTTGAGGGAGCATTTTTTGAGAGTGATTTTGTGAGAGAGAAGTGAAACGGAAGCTCACCGGAAGAGAGCCAAGGTCGCTGGAGAGGGAGAAGGATTTGTCGGAAAAGAGAGGTGGTCGAACGAAGAAGGCTTGCTTCAACAAGTAACAGTTAACATGTTCTCTGTTTGAATGCATTGAAGAATAATTGTACTGTTCATTTTTCGAATTTGTGTTTATCATGCTTTGCCTCTTGAATGTTTTGATACTTTGATTTAAATTATAACTATGATACTTCTTGAAGAACTCTATCTCTAGAACCTCTCCTCTGAAATCTTAAAAGTCTTAAACTGATGACATCAGATGTTTTATATTTTGTATATAGTTACGTTGTGTTTGTGTGTTTTTTTAATAATTTTGTTGCACCGAGTTAGTTTCGGTGTAAGTATTTGTTTAGATATTTGTTCCACTTTTATGAAGGTGTCAAATCAATTTGTTTTTCTCTTTTTCCATACTTCTACTCTCATTAATCATGTTCTATGTGAATCAAAGTCACGTTCATTAGTAGTATTACATTCATAAAAAACTCCAATAAAGTCCACATCCATATTTTTCCACGTATACCTCGAAGCAAAACCTTATTACTGTAAATATGAAAATGTCTATATGAGGCCTAAGTCACGATTCATATGCTTCTAATAAACCATATTTTGATTATTCAACAACAACTTTGCACCAATCATCCTTTTGTTTCTCACTGCCATTTTTTTCCACTGTCATACTTTGTTTCCTCCATTGTTCACCTCCAATCCTTCATGACATTTTACTTCTCCATCTCCACTACCGTCGTTACCGCGAGTATCTGTGGCTTCTCCAGCACCTCTGCGAGTCTTTGCGACTTCTATAACATCGCCACGAGACACTACGACTTTTCTATCATCACCGTGAATCTCTGTAGCTCCTCCATTCTGCCATACAACGTTTCCATTTACTGCAGGACCAACTCCTTTGTGCCTTCCATACACTATCAATCCCTCATCATCATTGCAGCGCCGTTGTTGTTTTCATTTTTCTCACCTAATCCTAATACAATTAGGGTAGAATGTTTTTATGAGGCAAAGAAAGGATTGGATTTGGGCTTCAATTGATCTTGATTCAATGAAAGGAAGAATAGACTGCTTCCTGCACCTCCAAGCACCTCTCGGGCACCTCTAAACTTTTCAATTTGAACCAAAATACCCTTAAAATAGTATTGTGAAGACCAAAATACCCTTCTACCCTAAAACCTCTCCACGAACCTCTCCTCATTTCACTTCTGCAGCGCCACCTCCAAGCACAACCACCGTTCGTCGTGTGTTTTCTTAGTTGTAAAGTATTTGAGAGATTTGGTGCAGTTTGCGTTTTGGGGGCGGGTTGCGTCTCGATTAAAATGAATTGCGGAACGGAGCATTCCGCAATTCTGCTACGGATCCAGAGGACAGTTGCGGAATGCTTCGTTCCGCAACTCATTTCGCAGGAAATATAAGTTGCGGAATGCTCTGTTTTGCAACTTATATTTCTTGCGAAATGAGTTCCGGAACGGAACATTCTGCAAATGTCCGGAGAACGGTTCTGAAACACCTCGTTCAACAACTCAGTTTATACGAATCAGTTGTGGAATGGATGGTTCCAAAACTGTTCTTCGAATCTGGAACTGTCCACTTTCTACCTAGCCACCTCTATAAGGATAAAATCGTAATTTCATAAAGGGTATACTTGAAATTTTTTGAATTTTGGAGGTGTATGAAGAAGGCTTGGAGCTACAAGAAGAAGCAGTCAGAAGAATAAGGTGATATGGCATAGCTTTGGGCATTGGACCAATTTTCCATTTAGTTCTAACGAAAATTGTAATTAAAAGGAAGAAATTAAATGTAAATAGTGAAATTGCTTACTTGAATAAAAAAAGTGCATAGAGAGTGAGAATTGGGTTTAGGCCTAAATTGCTATTTGTTTAAATGAAAGAGTATTTTGAATTTCTTAAAAAAAATAAAAAAAAAAGTGTGGTTGGTTTTCATTGAAAAGGATAAAAATCTCAAGAGAAATGTTGGGCTTTGCCCCATTAGTTTTAGTTTGTGCATATAAATATAAAAAAATAACAAATTTTATATTATTTTTAGTTTTGATTTGAAAAAGGAATAAGTTAGAAAAGATTGGGCTTATAGCATTTTTATATATTTTAGTCCATTTTGCTTTTCCATTTTTTTAATTTTTTTATTTAGATTTAAAACCATTTTCTTATTTTTCTTATATTTTTAATAAATTTTATATTTTATTAAAAATTCATTAAAAATTATTTTTTTAAAAATAAAATTTAATTGAATTTTCAAATGACCGTACGTGTCAAGCGAAAAATAATAACTTTTGACTGAATTCCAAATGGTCACATGCGTCATACGGAATTTAATTCAGAAAGTTTCAATTTTCGTTTGGAATATCAAAAAGGTCGTACGTGTCTAATGATATCCAAAATGAAATTTAACTTCCAAAAATAACAAAAATATAAAATATAAATTTTAAAATAAAAATATATTTCCCAAAACATCTCATCTGTCCTCCAGAACTACATATGTCCTAATTCTCCGTTTCTTTTAATGAAGATATGTAGGAGCGAGGTCAAACCTTGTCAGGTTCCCTTTAATTTAAAATTCATTTTTGTTTTGTTTTATTTTAAATTCTTTTCATTGTATATTTAGGTACTCCTGCTTTACTTGTTTTATTATTATTATGTTTGGAAATTTAAACATTCTAAAAAATCATATTTGTTGTTATTCATTTTGATTAAAGTTACTATCCTTGGACAGACGTTGTGGGGGTGCTAATACCTTCTCCACACATAACTGACTCCCAAATCCATTCTTTGATTCGCAGACCACCTTTTCCTATTCTTTGATTTTTCCATAGTTTTCCTTAATAAACTATGGTGGCGACTCTATCTCATTTTTACTCCTTTCCATTTTCAAATTTTTGTTGAATCGTTGTTAGTCTGATCGCGACTTTGCCTAACTAATTTCTTTGAGTGGAACTGTAGTTTTTAGAGTTAACCATTCCTCCTTATCCTACACCATATCCTGCTCCTGATACCGAGGAGTGAACTTGAAGTCAACAATGAAGACTAATGCATAATATAAATAAGTCAGCCAAACATGGTCTGCACTGCATGTGTTCTTGCGTCCTCTCCTGTACTGCATATCTTTTTGTTTTTATTCTTCATGGTTTATGATTATGAAGTAGTTAATGTAAGACACTGAGATCAATGTTAATCCAGACAGTGCCCTTCTATATATACATGTATCCAACTTTTTTTGATAGTTCTCCAAATACTTTATAAAATTGTTTAACTAAATGAATAACCTTCAAAGTTTGTTTAGAATATAGAAACATAGCCATTTGACACCATTTTATGAAATAATTCAGACAGTTATTTACAAAATGTTAATTTTAAGAGGATTTAAAGATGTTAATCTAATGAAATCCTTGCTTTAAAGAGCTCTTCATGTTATATAGGTGTCACAATTCGATCTAGGAAACTAAACACATAACATATAAAGTAAAATATAAACTCTATTAATTTTTCAGCTTTGTTAAAATATACTACACTAGTAGAAAAACGGTCTTCAAAGTTAGTTATGGGGGCCTCTTAACGTTGGTTACAAAATTGACGTAGACCAAGGCGATGTTGAAAGTTTTCAAATATCACGTTAGTTATTCAATCGACATCATATATTCAACCACCACGTTGGTTTAAACTAGGCCTTGATGTCATAGACCCATTTCAAAAATAGTATATAATAGTGCTGAAGAGACAATACCACGTCGGTTGGGTAGTTGAAACCCACGTGGTCTTTATGCGGATTTTTAGAAATCAAATGGCCCATCGGTTGTAACCATATAACCGACGTGGTATTGCCTCTTCAAACTTTTTTACATGGAATACTATGTCGATTTTGCCCATAATTGACGTGGTGTATCCTTTACCATGTTGATTTTTGTCGTAATCGATGTTGTGTATGTGTTTTTTTTTTAAATATACAGAACGAATTATTTATTAGCCATAATCCTGCATAATAGTTTCATCCACATCTAAAATACGTTTGAGAATTCAATTATCATATTATAATTGCAGTACAATACATATGTAATTAATATCTACATAAATACAGTGTTATATACACTTCTAATCTACACTAATCTACAAACTACTTCTAAGTTCGAGAAAATATCTTGCCCATTCTATTTGAAGTTCTTCTAGTGTTTGCTTATCCAATAACTCTGGGTATTGAAAAACCTCAAATAAATGTACAACATGTGTTATGAAGCATGTATGTGAAACTTGAAAATCATTTGACTTATCTACAAACTTAAGACATGTTCTTACCTGCTCCCAAGAATCGGTGATACCAGCTTCTCCTATGGTTCTCCCAAGAATCATTTGACATATCTAGTCTTTTTCCATTCACACAATTCACACGGGACAATAATATATTCCATTTATTCCTGCTCCATTTCATTCAGCAAATTCTAAAAAAACTTCAACACCTTTCTCATACACATCACTTATTCGACTTGCATTTATCCAATTTCGATCCATGATTACGTTTAGTGAAAGATTTTCACACACATTACTCAATGACCAAATTAAATATAAATTTTCGGGGATCGAACATCTCTGGACTCAGCACTCAAACGCGTTTCTTATATATCAAACTATACACAAAGAGCATTTCAATACACACAAGCATTCCAAACTTACAAGCATTATAGACAACCATTCCAATCATACAATAATGTATAAATAAAATACAAATTGTTGGGGACCGAACATCCCCAGGCTCAGTGCCCATACCCGCAACATATATAGCAAAGACACACAAAAACCATTCAAAATTCAGACAACCATTCCAATAATACAGATACAACTTTTCAAAGATGATAAAAATAATACCTCTTGAAGAGCCGTGGTGACGCCAAGCACAGAGAATGAAAACGCACACAATGGAGCTTGTCGCAACCTCTTCGACGACGATGATACAAAAAAGAAGAAATTATTTTTAATTTAATTGTGTAATATGGAGGAAGTAAATAAAAATAATGAAAATGGAGTCGCCACAATGATTTTAAGGAAAACTATGAAAACCAAAAGAGAAACGGTTTGTGAGTTCAGAGAAAAGGGTAAGGGAGTCGGTTACAAGTGGGAAAGGTATTAGCACCCCACTTCGCCTGTCCAAAGATAGTATCCTAAATCGAAATGTGAATGAGAAATAAAAGATTTTCTAAATGCTTTAATTTTCTAATTTAAACAAAGAAGTGTAGGCAAAAATGGGGATTTAAATTAAGGAGGACCCGACGAGGTTTAACCTTGCTCCTACGTATTTCTATTATGAAACATCAAATAAGGGCATACACAGTTCTTCCTATAACAAGCGGAGTTGAGTTTTTTTTATGATTTTCTATTATTTGATTATTTTTCTATTTTTTCTATTTTTTTTACTAGATTAGAGGATGAGGGCTATTTTGGTCTTTTTGGTATTTTTATGAAGAAAAGACATTGGTTATAAGATCAAAAGGAAGGCATCGATCGTGCAAATACTCCACGCACAATGCTAGCGGACATGGCTCACATGGGAATTGTATGGTTGGGTTATTATTACTTTGATTCGCTAAACTCTCAATGCATGAAAGGTAACAACATACGTGCATTTCCTTACATTGCGAGTCTAAACGAGCCAAAGCTTTAGAGAGAAAGGGGGTTTTACTCTTAACCACTGTAGATGAACCCTAAAGGGCAGCATACGTGCCAAGGGCTATCACCTCAGTGGATTAAGTTTTCACCACAGCAAGGGAAGCCAAAAGAGGAAGATTTGTTCAAGATGCAAGCCATGAGCTAGATCAAACACATTCTTTAATAGGCGGCTAGACCTAGGTCAGCCCTCAACACTAAACCTAATGGGCCCAAATTTTTCAATTATGGTCCAACGAATAAAAACTGATAATGGGACAGCTCCTCTTCAATTCCAGAATTAATTTCCAAACCCAATAAAATTCAAAGTTTCCCTAAAAATAATAATAAAATAAGCTCAGAAAATTCGAATTAAATAAAATTAAGAATTTCTTTTAAATGAAGCTCAAACAGTAAAATTGAAAAAAAAATAGACAATTAAGCACAAATCACTAATCAAATTAAGTACAGAAAGACAAGTAAATAAGGAAAAATAATGACTCATCAACTTGACATTAGTTCCACAATCTTTTTGTGATAGAAAGAATTATGTAGTAAAAAATAATTTATTCTAAAAGGATTAAAATTTCAAATCAACATTGCTTGCATTAAATTCTTCCAAGTTCAATTTGAAATTAGATATATTTACTTACAATTTGTCAAATTATTATACACCAAAAGTCAAATTCAAAAATTTCACATTAATTAATATTAAAAATTATGAAGTTAATTAATTGAATTTAAGATTGTTTAGTTGATTTCATCTTTTTTTCATGTGTCATAAAAAAAATTATCTTCTCCAGTAAGTAGTAAGTAAACATTAAACAACTAGACATAGGCATAAAGTAAAATATATGCAACAATACACTTCTACCATCCTAAACAACATCTTCGTCACCAAGTTACAAGATATACACTAGTCTTAGTTTTAACCAAAAGTTTCTACCTATACATCTACCAATGACCCTTTACTCATCGAAATTTCAAAATTTCAAAAATTGAAGTGTACTACTTGAGCTAACCCTTAACAGAAATTCAAATACTTACTTAATCACATTTTAATGCCGATAAGGAAAATAATGGTAAATGTTTTAATTTGCTTATTTTGTAAAAAAAGAAGAAGGCTTAAGCCCTTAAAAAAGTGTGCAACTTGAGCTAACCCTTAAAAAAAAGTTAAATACTAAATCACATTTTAATAGCAATAGGGAAAATAATGATAAATGTTTTAATTTGATGACTGAAAAAATGGCTTAAGCCTTTTTTATTGTGGTATAAATATGTGATATGAAATCCTCCATTCCATGGAGAGGGTCATATTAATTTTGAAGATAGGAAAGAGTGTTTGCAGATGCAAGAATAATGTTGGTGGCATGTGGGACTGCGCTGATGGTGACAGGGTGTTAGGTATCTAAGTGTGAGTCTAAGTTCCACATTGAGTAGAAATGAGAAAGTTGAGCAACATATAAGAAAGAAGACCCACAAACTCAATGTCTTAAGGTTTTTGGTTGAAGGTGGTGTCATTCCCTTGTATGGGTCGACTCTTCTCTCATTCTTGGTTGACGGAGGTTTCAAGCAAGCGCTGTTTAAGTATGTAAATGGTTGTACAAGTGAGGATCGTTTGTGAGTGAGAGGTACTTGTGTTTGAAAATGTTTCTGCTTAGTGTTTGAAAATGTTTCTGCTTGAGGGGGAGTGTATCAATGTGGAAGAAGGACTCTCACTTGAGGGGGAGATTGTTAGGTATCCAGTGAGTCTAAGTCTCACATTAACTAGAAATGAGAAAGTTGAGCAATATATAAGAAAGAATACCCACAAAAATGATCCCATTCCCTTGTATGGTAAACTGCTTGAAAGCCATTCAAATTTTGAATTCACCCCTTTCCTCGCCAGACGCAAAATTGGAAGTAAGAAGGGTGCAGGGGGTGAAAGGAGTGAAAGGTAGTTTTAGGATTTAAATTTAAAGCCAAAAGTAATTTCGTCTTTTTCATGTATGGTATTGAGGTGAAGGAGAAGCTCTCTCCAATTTTCTTGGCCATGTTTCTCCAACTTGAATGCCCAGGTGAGTAGCCTAAATTCATTTGCTAGTTTCAAATGACATTTGTACACTAAATTAATTTATTATCGTAATAGAGATTATGTCAATGCTATGTTTTGAAAAAAAATTATGTAGTTTAATGTATGCATTTGCTCTATTATTATTCAAAATAGAAAATGTAAGAGTGTAGTAATATTGGTGTAAAAGTGCATAGTATACGAAAAAATATAATTACATGATTTTTTTTATAACAAAATATACGAGAGAGGTAAGAAGAAAAGAGAGAAAAGTATAAAATAATTTTATTAATGTAATAAAACATACTCTAGCTAAAAATGTTATAATATTTTACTGTGTAAACATTAGGTCTTTATTTTATTAAGAAAGTCGAAACCATTTTTGTATCATATCAAGGGCCTATGAAACTGGATCCAAATTCGTTCTTTATGATGATTAATGTATTTCTTCACGGAAGCAAATAAACAAATTGAAACTCGCACATACATACTCAGAACTAAGCATTTACTTTTTAAACCGAAGTGCGAATACAAAATCTGAACATCTTAATTACTTAGTTGTTCTTATAATATCATTTAAACAAATAATTTATAACTTATACATTTATTTATATATTTATCTAATACATAAACATCCAGATAAGATAAAAGTGTTTTATATATTATACTTTTCATTCCTGGCCTTTTGACCTTTTTTTATTCAAATAAGGCATTTGTTTTTATCTATTCCTTGTCCCTTACTTCCCCCAAAAGACGGGTTAAGTTAATTGAAATCTCTCTCTACTTTAAGATGATGCATGGGCGAGAAATATCATTGTCTGCAAAATATTATATGAGAAAACTTAACATCACCTTTTATTCTTAGAAATGTAAAAATAATGAGAACAGGATCGTTGGACTCTCCAACACTTTCTTTCTTGTATAGTGACAAAATTGAGTTTGAACTTGTATCCTCCTGCAAACTATTTAAAATTTCACTACTTAGCCCATTGTAATAGGTTTATATACTGCATTTTTCAATACATTTTCTTACTGCCCAAGATTTATGTGAATGTCACTAGTTTGAGAATGGGGCCACCAAATGGGAAACGAGATTCATGTATTTAGTGGGACTAGCATAAATTTGAAGCAACAAGAAAGTGTAATAGTGACAAGATGTATACTAGTTTTTCTTTGAAATAAAAGCTACTTTTTGGATGATATGACAATCAATTTGTTGCATGACAAAATCTTGAATCAACAAGCTACAAGTGAAGGGTTGAAATAAAATCAGTGAATCAAATACAAGTTAAGGAATGAGATAAACTATGTCTGAATGAGGCTGGGAAAGACACTGTCTGAAGAACAAATTTTTTGTGAGGTGCCTATTGTCTCAGCCGCACATGTTGAAGATTTATAACATTAAAGGGTCGAGCGTTTTTGGTACTGTGTTGTGTCCTTAGCTAGTGCTAGACTTAGTCTGTAACCTTAATGGAGTTCAGTTTTAAACATATATTATTTGGGTTTTTCTTGTATTATGGTACTGTTCGTACCTCTATTAATTTGATGGTTTTTTTGGCTGATTAAAAACAAGGAATGAGATAAACACGACAAACAAAATTTCGAATTGAACAATGGTTTGCTGATTATCAAATGCTACATTGTACTCGATTCTTCTTTGTTCTGGCTTTGGCAGCATCGTGGTGTTCTACAAATAACCTGGCAGTAGGAGTGACACAGCAAAGAACAACACTGAGAGTTGTTGCTGCATAAATCCAAATACTCGGGTAGCTTGGCAATTAACACCAGTAGCAGATCTGTTGTAGAAGGACAAAATCAATGTCGAGATTTCATGTGAGAATTCTTCTGTCTTAGAATTGCATCACTTAGCTTCACGGCATCTAGATTGTCTTTGACATTATGCACCCTAACAAAATTAGCCCCTCCTAAAATACCAGCTGTGACACAAGCGATTGTAGCAGGATCCCTCTCGGCCGCAGGACGAGCACAAATTTCACCTAAAAACCTCTTTCTCGAGGGTCCAATTAGCATGGGAGCATGAGAGATGGACAAACTTCTTGTGCCAATCTCTTTTCTGATATCAGGTAGTCCCAAGAGGATTTCCAAATTGTGTTCAGTTTTCTTTGAGAACCCAATGCCAGGGTCAATGATAATTCTCCATGCTGGTATTCCTGACATCTCTGCCTCTCTGACCCGTGAGTATAATTCTGATGATATTTCTTTACAGACATTATCATACTTCAGGTTTTCACTGTTTTGCATTGTAGATGGGTCCCCCCTCATGTGCATTGCAACATAAGGAACATCAAGATCTGCCATGACCTTAAACATGTTACTATCTAACTGCCCAGCAGATACATCATTTATAAGATGAGCCCCGTTACTCACTGCTTCTAAAGCAACTTCAGAATAGAAAGTGTCCACAGATATGAGCTTTCCTTCAACCTCAGGCATAGACACTACTGCTTCCAGGATTGGTATTAATCTACCTAACTCTTCTTCGGCAGAGATTCTACTTGCCATCGGCCGAGAAGACTGTGCCCCAATATCAATCATATCTGCTCCTTCTGAAATCATTAACCGAACCTGAGAAACAGCAGACTCCACGGACAGGAAATTTCCACCATCACTAAAACTATCTGGAGTCACATTAAGGATCCCCATGACAGAAGTTCTCCGTGACCAATCAAGTAACCCATTTGCAACAGGAATTACCCTATACATACCTTCCTCTCCAATTAGGGACTCACTGCCTAAATCTTCCCACAATCCAGAGAGTCCACCAGAATGGCCAGAAAATGAATGCCAGGCAGCAACTGTGTCACTGTCAATAGCTGATCCCAATAAATCCATCAAGGGAGCCATAACGAATGGCCTTTCCCAAATTCTTTCATGAGGTATAGTGAGGATATCAGATCTGACTTTATATTTACCATAGAATAAAATGTCTAAGTCAATTGGCCTTGGACCATACCTTATACCATCCGTTCGGCCCAAGTCCTTCTCAATTCTTTTTAGCGTGGACAATAATTCATGTGGACCAAGTTTAGTAACAGCTCTAACTGCTGAGTTGATAAAGCGAGGTTGATCAGTAACATATGCCGGCGCTGTCTCATACAGGCAAGCATGTCTTGTGATGTTGATGCCTACGTTCCTCATCAATTTCAAGGCTTCCTTAAAGTTATGCAGCCTGTCACCTACATTACTTCCCAAAGCAATCACTACTTCCTCTTCTTGTGAGTGAAGTTCCACAGAGGAATTTGGAGCTGTGTGGAAGGTGGAAAAACCGAGTACTGCAATGAAAATAAAAACAATATGGGAACTGAGTTTAATTCATTATCCAAAAATCACGAGCTCTAATTACTTTCCTTCCTTTCACACACATACAATGGTACACGGATGATTCAAAATTCTGTATAAAAGCTTGATTGCATTTTCTTCGAACTACTTAATATATATTTTTTCTTTAAAAAATAAAAGGGTCATAATCAGAACTTACATTTAACTTTTCTATTTAAATTTGATTACAGTTGTGCTTTTATAATAAACTTTTCACGAGATTAGAGGCCTACAATAAATAATCAAGGTTCTTAGAGAGAGTCTATATAGACTCCTGCAAACTATGTAGACTTGTAATGCTGTACTTCATATTAAAAATAAATATAATATCTGTAAATAATATAACAGTCCCACTTTCACACATTTTGTCTTTTCAGCAACTACATATGAAACTGAAGTACAAAAGCACAAAGATAAATTTTCTGAGGTAAAAAGGACAACAAGAAAGTCCAACTTGCGAGATCGAAAGAACAGAACCAAACCAAGTCCAACTCGCAGGATCGTAAACAAAAACTGAAGAGCTTAACTCTACGCAAAGAAGAATGAGCGACGCCAAAATGGAATGACATACCCAGAGGAGAGGACCCAGAAAGGAAGGACAAAGCCAGAGGAGACAAACCCAAAACAGATCGATGAACCCAGAAGAGACGAGAATCCCTAAACACGTAAGAAAAGGGGGAAGAAGAAACCCTTACCATGAATTTGTTTGGGAGAACTGCTGAAAGAATTTATCTCTGCATTACTAAAATGTATAATATTCTAGGGGTAAATCCATTCACTTTCTACATTTCCATCCAAGTATAAGTTGATGGTGATCTTCGGGTTTAAGAACCTTCATCTAGCGAAAAACCAATTCACTGACATAGGGATATAATTGTTTACTACTATAACAGTCTCATTCTGAGTTGATTTCAGTATCAGATCACAGGAAATTCAGTTTACATGAGTTCAATTAGTTTACATTTACCTTTAGGAAACTTTCTTGCAGCAAAAAGCTTATGCCTGAACGTCCCCAGATACTTCAAAATACTCATCTGAGAATAGACAAAGTGTATATCAAATGCAGTACCCCAGCATTGGCCACAAGGGGGAAAAAAAAAATATCATAAAGAGTTCACATTCTGCTGGAAAATCAAACATCTACAGAAATTTTCATACAACAGCAGTTAAAAAAAAAATATTCCAATACAGTGAATCACTAAATGCAGCCAAGAAACATCGTAGTCATTAAAATGTAATATCGAAAAAACAAGATCCGAAAGTCTGTGAGACATATCGTCAAACAGCTTTCATTAGATAAGCAAAAAGTGATAACCATGCCTACCTTGTAAATACCCTTATGAAGCTCTAAGGTCTGTGCAATGAAATATAACAGATGCGTCACAGTCTCTCCAAAAAGTTTAAATTAATGTTGCTGAGTGTAATTTAGAAGCGTTAGCATAGAAAATTTGTTTCTGCCAGATACTAATTAGATGGTTATTTGGTGACTCTTACTTGTGTCATGAATTGGGTTTGAAGAGTTAGAACGACGACACTCTACGACACAGGCAGAAGCAGGAATAGAGAAACACGATTAACAACGACACTTCTGAAATTGGATAGGTTTGAAACAGTGTGGACATAGAGGGGGAAAGCTTTACCAAGAAATAAAAACATTTTCTTAAATAGTACTAATAATAATAATACTTCATACAAAATTATATGATAAATAATTTTTTCCTGATTCACCTGATAAAATAATTTTTTGAAATTTGAAAAACCAATTAATATAGAAAATATATATATATATATATATATATATATATATATATATGAGCCATATTGTGTATATCTTAATTATATATAAGATATCAAATTCTTTTAAATAATTTAAAAAAAAAGTTACTGATAATAATTAGCATTGTAACATCCGTTTTAACTAGTAAAGGGTTTTTACAATTTAAAAAACAATAAAAAAATCATTTTAATTACAAACATGAATATTGATAATCTTTTTCGAATAATAACAAATGAGTACAAGTCATTCCCCGAAAAGTAAAATCAAAGTCATGGAGTGGAAGAAAACTATGACAACATAAATCACATCATCGTCATCCAACCCACACAGTAAATCGAATTAGTAATTGAATAGTACTTATTTCAACATCATTATTGAAAAAGAATGTTCTTCTTAAGATGTGAAAAAAGTAGTGTTGTTAGAGTGAGTTTGAATATGGAAAAATGGTTTGTTGGGTTGCTAATTAAGATTGTCTGAAAATTAATCCCTAAAAGATATTTTTTATGCTTGATAAGGGAGAATTAGAGAAATTGTATAATATGATTATTAAGTGAGAAAATTAAGTGAAGTATCTAAAGTTATTATTAATCTTGTAATTTAACAAGTTATAATCCATTATTTATATATACAAAGAGTGATAATATATGAATATTTTGTTATGTATATTCGGTTATAATTTTAAAATATATCATAGTGATTTAAATATATCATAGTCATTTAAGTATATAAGTTTTTTAAAGCTTGAAATTTATAAATAAGGTGTCAGTGTTGGATAGATAAACAAGTTTAATGTTTGTCGACTATTAGTTTGAGTAACTAATTTCGAAGTTGTATTTTTATAACTATAATTTGATATTGATATTTTGCAATTTGTTATGAGATTGAGTTTATTTAACATTTTAATTAAGCTTCATAATAAATGTCATACAAGGTTATTCTCAAACGCATGGTCATTTAATGCATAAGTCTTCATTTATAAATGTGATGGATGGGAGAGAACAGGGTGAGAGTAGGTTTATTGAGTTTTCTTTTTATTATTATTGAAATCAAACTGCCTCCCCTAAATCTGCCCACAATGGTATTAATCATCCTTTTGACCTGGAGATTGCTCTCTTTACTCCTGCTGGAGTTGTGACATCCCTTATGGTGATTTTCTCTTCCTCAATTTTGGAATCCATTATGAAATTCTCTATCCCAACTTCACCTCCAATTCCTTCCTCCTTGACCTTAGCCAGCTTGATCGTTATGCACAAAACGTCCTAAGGTCATTGATAGGAGGTCACGTACTTTATAACATTCTTTTGTAGTGTGACCTAGTTTTGGTAATAACTACAGCTCTTAGTTGGATCAACAGAAAGAGGAAATGGTGTAGGTTGTGGGACTCATATTAGTTCGACATTGAACAACTCCTGGATGATAATGTATCGTGTTGCAAAGCTTGTCCATATTAGCTAGTGGGTTAAGATACAACATGTCGAGAAATTTTCCAAGACGTAGTTTAATAGGTGTCTGGGCATCGACACCATCAAATGTAGGTTGAGAATGTTAAGGGATGTTTTACCAAATTGAACCATGTATTGTCTAAGGGTTTGTTTGCTTCTGGCGACAGAAAGCCAAAAAGCGAAGAAAAGCATGAAAAGTTGAAAAATCGAGGTTGAAAATTTCAAAAAACAAGAAAAACTTTTTGTGGAAACTTTCTCTCCTCAGGTGGAAAGAAAAGGCGAGAAAGTTTAGTATATTAAATTTTATTATTTTTATATAATTTTTTTATTCTTAATTTGTTAATATTTTTATTTATATTATAATTAAATAAATATAATAATTATATAATATTATTATTACTAAAACAATAATAAATTTAATAATAAAATTATAAGAAAAACTATTTTATTAATCATATCCATTATAAATAATAATTATAATAATAAAAATAATAAAATGATAATAAAAGTAAAATAAAACTAAATTAGAATAATAATCAAAATAAATTTATAAAATAATGATATTATTAACAATAATAATTTAATTTTTTATTTTAATTTAAAAATAATTAATACTTTTATAATTTCATCGATTAACACAATAATAATTTATCAATCACACCCAATAAATTAATTATATTTAATTTTAAATTAATTTTAATTGTAATTCCATCTATTAAAAAAAATTTATCAATTACACTTAATACATCACTCACAAATTTTTAAAAAATATTTCTTCATTTATTACCATCTTTCCCCTAATCCAAACAACTCAATTTTCCACACATTTTTATATCAAATCAACTCAAATTCACTCTCCAATCCAAACAAAGCCTAAGTGATTCAATTTCCCCTTATACGACTTTGTGGAGGGAGGTTAAGCTTTCTGACCATGGGTTTGCAATTTGTAAACCAAGTTGAAAAACTTACACATAAAGTTCGAAATAAACCTATCGAATTTTTAGGCAAGGAATAATATTGTTTCAAGGCTGGTCCTTTAGAGTAGTTGACAAAAGCCTGCAATGTGTTGCCAACATTTTGGAAAAGATGTTTGTTTGGGTCAAGTATACTTTGATGTATGCCTTTAAGTCCGATGATCCATCGAATTTCTCAATAGAAGGTCACTTTTTTTCAAGGAGTGGGGTGTTAATGATTTCTGAAGTGAAAGGATGGAAACCCCAAGGTTGTCTTACATTGTTTCATTCAATGGGGGGCGTTGGAATACCCTTAAAAGGTTGTTATTAGTCACATGCTTATGACTCTCTCTATGATGAGCATCATTGAGCTCAATTTAGTTATTTATGCTTGGTATTGGTTCAGTTTGCGACTCGAGTTTGGTCATGATGTTATTGTGTTCTCATTTCCATTTTTATCTGAGCGAGCATTATGCACTGCTTGTCCCTCACCCACGGTAGGTTGTTCTCCCACCAAGGTGGAATGAGACTCAACTACCTATTGGATGAGTTGGGTTTTAGTTTTCAGGTTCTACTTAGAGTGATGTATCTTCCAATCCTGGCTGAGTATTGCGAGTTGCTCATAGAGAGCTTGCAACTTGACCCGATGCTGGTTTCACATAATCTCCAAGTCCATATCAAATTTGACTTGCATGTCAGCTATCATGGTTTGAAGATATCTTCACTTTTTTTAAAAGAAGACCCCATATGTGCTTTTAGGCACTAGCGATTAAGGGATCCATCTTAGGGTTTGATAAGGATGAGACAATGATTTTACTTCTGATAAGTACCATACCATAAGACTTACGGTTTGAGAAAAGTTTTACATAAGCCCCACGGTAGATGTCAAATGTTCTTACCAAAAAAGAGTGTTGCTCTTCTAAGGTGAAAAAAATTATATTGTTAGGAAGTGATATTTGAACCTCCGAGGTTTGTTCATCTGGTTGTTAATCAAGACTGAGAGGAGATTCAAAGAAACCACACACTTTAAACACTTAAATTATAACACAAACCCAACATCAAACATAGTAGTATTTTATTATAAGTCATGTGGTGTTTGTGTAGTATCTTAAGTTAATATGTGAGAAGATTCACTACAAATTCGTGCGTTGAGCATGTATTTCAATCAATATGACTTTTGAAAAAGTATGAGGTTGAGAAGTTCATTGGTTTCAATGATTTTAGATTGTGACGGTTAAAAATGTGTGCTCTTCTAGTTCAACAATGCCTTTTTGCAGGTTTGGAAGGAAAATTCAAATTTGAAGGAGAATATCGTAACAAAATTATGGATGAAACTTGAAAATTTGTACACACCAAATCTCTAGTAAATACTTATATCTGAAGCAAGCATTTTACTTTTACAAAATGAGTGGCGAAAAGGTAAATAACAAACATATAGACGAATTCAACAAACAAATTCTGAATATGAAGAATATTGACATTCAAATCAATGATGAAGAGTAAGTGTTGTTGTGTTCACTGCATAAAACAAGTTATCATTTCAAGGAAGCAATATATAATCTCTCTCTTGAGAAAGTCCAATCTATTCTTATCTAAAAAGAATTGAATGAGAAATTTGAAGTAAAAACATTTAACAATGAAGATAATCTTATAGTAAAGGAAAAAAATGTTTACTAGTGAAAACAAAAGTAAAAGAAGATTAAAGTCAAGATCATACGATAGAAGAAATACATCTAATGTAAAATGTTATCATTTTAGGAAGGAAAGTCATATTAAAAGGTTTTGTTATAAAAGATAGAAGAAGACTAACAATCTTAATATGTCATCTAGATCTAGTAAACTATCTCCTTTTAACACACCAGTTGCATTTGATGAAACAACTTTCATTAAAGACAATTTCACTATAGATTATAATAGTTTTTTGTAGTGTTAATAATTATGAATGGATATTAAATTTTAAATGCTGATATGACATAAAAACATAAACAATTTTTGGATTTACAACACTTTTTTATTGAAGATAAATAAGTCATGTAAAATTATTGAAGTTAAAACCATTAAATTTTAGTTGCACAATAAATTTAAAAGCTCCTTCATGAAATTAGGTTTCTATCTAACTTTAAACATAATCTTATATCTTTAATAAGCATGAGATGAAAAAAAAAATATCTTTAAAGATAAATAAAAATATTAAAGATAACAAGAGGACCACTAAATTATTTTGAATCTTTTAATATATATAGACTAAAATTACGCTAGTACAATTTTTTTTTATAAATTATTACACTGTTATATATTTTTTTATTGTATATAAATAAATAAGTATTAAAAGTGATTCAAGATTAAGCAACATTCAAACAAATTCTGCTAAAAAAACATTAAAAATAAGACGAAGGTAATTGAAAATTATTTAAGAATTAAAATTACAATTTATTCATTTATATTTGCTTTTAAGACCATTTAAAAGAAAAGTTCACATAAAAATATTGAAACGACATGAGTTTGAAGGGTGACACGCACTACCAGTTTTAAAAGACCTTGTCGTTTGGGTTGTATCTCTTAAATCCTTCCATCGATAATCTTAGTGCTTCCTCAACTAAACCTTAGCTACTAGCAGGGTGCCATGCCTGTCGGAAAAACTACTCACTGACTCTATCCAATGGCGTGTCTTTCTTTTCCCCAATTTCTCTCACTTCCTAGGTTCTCTCTCCATTGATACTCTCTCTTTGTTGTCTCATATATGTCCCCTTTATTTTCAATCCTTAATTTTTATTTTTGCGGTATTATCAAAAACTGGGTTTCAAGGAAAAATTTGGAATTTAGCAAATTATAGGAAATCCATTGATTCCCTCTACATCTTTGCTTATGATTTGGATAAAAAATATAATTTTTTTTCCCCAAAACGGTAAAAGCTTCTTCAAGTTTGCCCTTTTTGTGTGTTGAGGGATGGTGGGGTGGGGTGGGGTGGGAAGGGATTATTAGTCCTTATTTAGTGAATTGAATTCACTGTTTTCTGAACTTTAGAAGCTCAATTTTAGCTGGAATTTAGTTTGTGGTTGCCCAATATGAGTTTGTAAATCTTGTCTCTGCAATGGTACAGGTACCACTTGACTAGGTCCTATTGTTGTACTTCTTTTAACACAGTGCAACTTGGGGAACTGAGGTCTGGGTGTAAATGGGGTCATGTGGCAATGGCTAGGAAAAAGGCTTCTCTAGACTCTGCCATAGAAGAACCCAGTGACAATGAATCTGTGGTTGAAAAGAAGCCACCTAAGACATCTAAAGCTAAGAGTCCTGTCGGGAGGACAAGGAAGAAAGCAAAAGATGAGTCTCCTGAAGGGAAGGATGGTTTGTTGGTAGACAGAGATGATGCCTCCATTGGAGAAAGCTCATCTGCCTCTAGTGATGATTCCAATAAAACTCGAAGGACTCGGAAAAAGGGTAATCTCTTGATCTTTGTCTCGAATCTCAATGCTGGGAGTTTTATGCATTGTATATTTGGTTTGCTTGTAAGTGTTAGCTAAGTACTGCTATTGTCTACAGATGCATCTAATTCTGCTGGCTTGGAAGAAAAGAAGGAAGTCAAAGAAGAGAAAAAGGTTAGAAGACGAAGGAAAAGTGAAGAGGTGAACTTAATTGTAGAGGATAAAGGTAGTGAAGCTGAAATGAGTGACCAAGATGAGTCTTCATTTCTTGAAAATGTGGAGGATGAGAGTGAGATTGATTTGGAACTGATAAAAGATGTTGGAGAGGACATTAGTTTTACATATGGATGGCCTCCTCTTGTTTGTTGCTTTGGAGCCGCGCAGCATGCTTTTGTGCCCTCTGGGAGACGAGCAAATAGGCTTATAAACCATGAAATTCATAAAAGCATGAAGGATGCCTTATGGAGCCCTGAAAATTTTGTTAGGGCTCCAGGCACCTGTGCTGGTAGTGTTGCTATTGCTCTTGCTACCTTGGGTGGCAAGGTGGCGTTCATGGGAAAACTTGCAGATGATATTTATGGTGAAGCAATGCTGTACTATATGAATTCAAATAAAGTCCAGACCCGGTCAGTTCGTATTGATAATAAAAGGGCAACAGCTGTATCACTGATGAAGATTGGTAAAGGGAATCATCTTAAAATGAGTTGTGTAAAACCTTGTGCTGAAGATAGTTTGACGAAGACGGAGCTAAATATTGATGTGCTGAAAGAGGTATGAAACTTGAAAACGATTAAAGAAATAGATCTAAAATAAGTAAATAGAATTATCTGTAGCCTGTAGATTCAAGCCTCATCATTGTTGATGTGGCAATATTATTGAGCTTGAATTGGTAGTGTTAGTAGCAAAATTGAAAGATATAGTATTTAATGGTAATAAATTTCATGCCAGTAGAATGTTGATGTGGATGTGCAGTTGTGTCATGTTTACATTTTTGTTAATATTGGATGTCAAATAGATAGACCAAAGTTGCACAACTAAATATAGTAGGAGACTAAATTTGTGAAAAAAATGAGGGAGACCAAGTTTGCAAAATTGATAGTAAGAAGGTCAAAGTTGCATTAGGGTAATTAGGCCTAAATTATTTGTCGTCCTGTTTTGTTGGTATAGTTTACATTGTTGGTTTCCATATTAGTTACAGCCATGTGCACATGTGAATGAAAGCATGTTTGCTTTCCAGGGGTTATGTTTGGTCCTCTGTATACTTTATCCTCTACTTTTCAGGTTTTAGCTGTTTTGGAGGTTAGATTGCTACCAAATGCTATTCAGTACTTTAAGAGTTTAAATACATGTCATGCAGGCAAAAGTGTTCTACTTCAATACACATTCTCTGCTTGATCGTAATATGAGGTCAACTACATTGCAAGCCATCAAGATTTCAAAGCATTTTGGAGGGCTTGTTTTCTACGATCTAAACCTTCCTATGCCACTATGGCATTCTAGGGAGGAAACTGTTTTGTTCATTCAGAGATTTTGGAATCTTGCAGACATTATTGAGGTCACTAAGCAAGAACTAGAGTTCTTATGTGGGATCACACCATTTCAAGAATTTGACACCAAAAACAATGATAGTAAGAAGTTTGTCCATTATGAACCCGAAGTGATTGCTCCACTTTGGCATGAAAATCTTAAGGTTTTATTTGTGACTAATGGAACTTCCAAGATACATTACTACACAAAAGAACTTGATGGTGCTGTTCTTGGAATGGAGGATGCCCCTATAACCCCATTCACTTGTGACATGTCGGCAACTGGAGATGGCATCGTTGCAGGTACATTACAGTAAATTTACATTTTAATTGAACCCTGCATTAGAGCCATAAGACAGACGAAATGTTCAAAGTCTATGAAATTTTACAAAAAATTACAGGACTCCGCTGCATTGCTTCAAAATCCATCATCTCCCACCAAATTATTATTTTCTTGATAGTGTCAGACATTTAAAAGAGGTTTTTCCTTTCTTATTTTTCATAGTAACGACTTTGTTCTTGAGGAATTAATTTTGATTAAACTCATTTGTTCAAACAATATTTAGGTGACTAAATTGCATATTGTATTCAGCAAAGAGCCAAAACACATATAAAAGATAAAACTAAAGTTCCTTTGACCTTGGTTTTAGGAGGTAAAGAAACCACATTTGACTTTGCTCAATGAATTCTGTTACAAAAACATGCTAAATGGTAATTTTTGGTATCTTGGGTGCATAATGATTTGTACAAAAATAGTTTTGAAGCATCAATTTCTCATGGAGGTAATCTGGTTTTTTAAAGATGGAACATTATCCGAGCATGTCTTTGGAACATGTTTAGAACCCATAAAACCATGTCCACTTTATGAAATGTTATGACCAATACCTTCTCGAAAGACTTGCAGATGGGGTAAGTGAAGATAGGACCAAACATGCTGTGAAGCTCAGTCTCACTTTTACTTTCTCTTATTGTTTTTGCAGCCCTTTTGCGGAAGTTGTCAGTTGAACTTGATCGGATAACTGATAAAGGATACCTGGAACATTCGATCAAGTATGCAATCAATTGTGGGGTTATAGATCAATGGAAACAAGGCCAAGTTCGGGGCTTTCCTCCTCGTGAAGATATGGAGGACGTAATTCCTGATTCAAATGGAATTAAGTCAATTACAGCAAGAGAGTACAGGACAATAGGAGGGCCTTCTGATTACTAATATCACTTTTGTAGCCTATGTTTCTCACCGGGAAAATTCACCCATTGTATAGAAAACTGAGTTTTATTTATTACCTAATGTTGTTGTATTTCCCATTCTTTTTGGTTGTATCAATGGCATTATGATCGAAGCTTAAAGTTCCACTGAGTGTACGTTTTTACTTTTGTCTCTTTCTGAATTTTGATATTGTGCTCCTCTCATTCCGGGGTCTGTGGTGAAATGTTTGATGTTTGCAATTTTTCTTCAGCATCTCTCTTTTATAATCAATAGATTTGTCCAACTTGGTTTATGTTAAGACATAGTTTCTTTGTAATTAATTATGTTTATGTTAGAATTTTGCCAACTCATACATACACATGTATGACTCTTGTAGCTAGTGTAATAAATTCTGTTACTGTGCAGTCTGTGAAGTTTTCCACTTTGTGCACACTAAGGACTACCCAAAATCATTTTTCAATAGTGTATGCTTTCCTTCTTTACATTTTCTTTCTTGATATCAATAGCAAAAGAATACGTTATGGCAACACCCAACAATGTCTCTACAAATTCTTCTAGAGTGTCTTCATTAAAACCTACTTGTTGTTCAACTCATTGAGTCAAATTGCTTCAATCAAGCTGGATTGAAGCAACTACTTAATCTAGGAACCTGTGGTTCTTCCTCTAATTGAAGGGAATCTACTAGTATAGCATATTGACGGTATAGGTGCAACACCTCGTTTTATCACTGAAGGCATTATGACCATCTCAAACCCGGCATACAAATAATGGTTCGCCGTCGACAAATTGCTTGTTGGTTGGCTACTAAACACGACAACACTTGAAGTTTGTGCCCAACTCCTTCACTGCAAAACGATGTTAGAGTTATGGACGAGTTTTAAGGAAAATCCAAAGTCATGGTGATCAAGGAGAATCTCCATCAAACTTGAAAAGGGAACTTGAAGATGGAGGAATATCTTGCTAAGATGAAGGGGATTTTCGATCAACTCACTCTTATGGGTGCTTCGATTGTTGTTGATGATCTAATACTACGTACGCTAAACGGTTTGGATGTTGATTATAATCCAATCGTAGTAAGGTTGATAGATCAAAAAGTTTAGCTTGGATGGAAGCATCGTCGGCACTACTTGCTTTTGAGAGCAGACTTGAACAACTCAATCATTTCTCTACACTCTCCGTTCAACCTTTCGTCAATATTACTACTCACCGAGATGAATCAGATTTCTCAAGAAAAATTTTATTTGAGAAAAATCATTAATGGTGTGGCCCACGTGGCAGTGGACGTAACAGTGGTCGAGGAAGATCTAGAGGAAGAAGAGGAAGCTACAACCAAGAAGGAGGAAGACTATTTGTCAACTCTGTGAAAAACCTGGACACGGTAGCAACGTGTTGGCACAAGTTTGACAAGAATTTCCGTGCTCCATCGGACCCAATGAGTTCTCATAATTTTTCGCAGCAACTATTAACATTTTATGTAAGACCCCAAACTATGAATGACCCATCGTGGTACATGGATTCCAGTGCTTCATACCACGTGTTACCAAATGCAAATCAATTTGAACAATTTGCTTCAATTGGTAAGAGATATCTTTTTACTTGTACTGGAGAAAAGACAAATATTATTGGTATTGGAAATACTTCACTGCCCAAGTCTAATCTAAGTATTAAAAATGTGCTTATAGTTCCCTCTGCCACTAAGAAGCTTTTAAGTGTTGATAGGTTGACAAAAATAATAAAGTAAAGGTTATTTTCACCAATGAAATGTGTGTTGTGAAGGATAAGAGGACAGGCTAGTGCATAGCACAAGGAAAGCAATTCATGGGTTGTACCGGATAGTTGAGCAACCAAACATCACTCAAAAGCATGCAGAAGTTAACTTCTGCACAACAAAGAATAATGAACAACAAGATCTGGCATTGTAAATTGGGTCACCACAATACTAGAGTTTTAGAAAAAATTTCAAATGATTGTGGAATTAAACTTCATTGTACAAACTACCTCTGTGAAGATGTCAATATGGAAAATAAAAATTTCTACCATTTGTTAATTATGTCTCTCGTGCTTCATCACCACTTGAACTGATTCACACAAATCTATGAGGACCTTCACTCACACAATCAACAAATGACTTCCGGTTCTATATCCATTTCATTGGTGATTTCAGTCAATTTACATGGATTTATCCTCTACGTCACAAGAGTGAAGCAATACATGTCTTTAATCAGTTTCGAGCCTTAGTGGAAAGCAAGTTGAATACCAAAATTAAAGCAATTCAATGTGACAATGGAACTGAATACAAACCATTTGCAGAAACTGCTTAGGCTAATGGGATTGAGATGCGATATACTTGTCTATATACTTCATAGCAGAATGGTAGGGTCGAGAGAAAGCACTGACACATTGTAGAAATGGGTTTAACGTTATTGGCACAAGCTCATCTACCTCTCAACTACTAGGTAGAAGCTTTTCAAACAGTTGTGTATCTCATTGACTGCCAACACCAACTCTCCAAGGGTCTACTCCTTTGTTTGTTCTTTTTTCATGAACACCAGCTTACAAAGAACTTCAACCATTTGGATGTGCCAATATTCATGCTTGAAACCTTACAATATACACAAATTCCAATATCATAGCCAAAAGTTTGTATATTTGGGACCAGCACCTCAACATAAGGGGTTCAAATGTTTGAGCTGAACTGGTCAAATCTATATTTCAAGACATGTGATTTTTTATGCTTCCAATTTTCCTTGTGTTACAGGTTTTCTAAATAGAAGAACATCATCTTTTGAAAATGAGTGTGTATACCTTTTGTTGCTCAAGATGCAAAATATACTGGACAAATGACTAGTTCCTTGTCTGCATCCCATTCACACACATGTGTGTTGGCTTCAAACTTATCAGGAGAGAACACCAACAACTCAAATGCACTAGAACGTGATTCACCAATGATGAGCACAACCAACTCAGCACTAAATGGGCCAACCTATCACAACCAAATTCAACTGTCAGATAATGAAGGCTCAAGTGATTCAAATGAGTCTTCTCCTATTGAAGCTGAGAATTCAGTCCAACCACCAGTGCAACACCAGATGGTCACTCGGTCTCAAGTTGGGATTTTCAAACCCAAAATCCCTTATATTGGGGTTATTGAAATGGAAGGCCAACACAGTAACTTAGAGCCTAGAACAACTAAAGAAGCTCTTTCCACTCCTTGTTGGAAGCAAGCAATGCTAGAAGAGTTCTCTACTCTCTAACGTAGCAAAACGTGGGTTTTGGTACCCATCGATGACTCCCAGAAATTGGTTGATTGTAAGTGGGATTATAAGATAAAATTCAAAGTTGATGGATCTATTCTCAAACACAAAGCACGACTTGTTGCTAAGGGCTTCCAACAAGTTGCAGGTGTGGATTATACTGAAACTTTTAGCCTAGTTGTTAAGCCAACCACCATTCACATCACCTTAAGCATTGTAGTTACGTTTAATTGGGATGTGAAGTAGCTAGGTGTGAATAATGCATTCCTAAATGGTTATCTTCAGGAAGATGATTTTATTAAACAACCTGAGGGGTTCATTGATCCACAAGATCCACAACATGTGTGCAAACTTGTGAAAGTCATCTATGGACTCAAACAAGCTCCATGTGCCTGGTTTGATCGTTTGTGGCTCACTATACAACAATGGGATTTCTGAAATGCTGTAAGTGACATCTCATTATTTTACCTCCACAATTCCAAAATCACGATGTTTCTACTTGTCTATGTGGATGACATTTTGGTGACGAATAACAACTCAAATTTTTTAAAGGAATTTACTAACAGACTAAACTTAGTGTTTGTCTTGAAAGACAAAGGATCGTTATATTACTTTTTGGGAGTCAAAGTTAGAAGGGATAACTTGGGCCTTTAACTTAATCAAGGTAAATACATTCTAAATGTGTTAAAGAGGTTTATTATGATGAATTGTGTTGTTGTAGCAACCCCTATGGTTACAGGACGTAAGTTCTCAGCTAATGATGGTGAAGAAAATGGTTGATCCCACTTTATATCGGAAAGCCATAGGCTCATTACAGTATCTTCTTACCACTCGACCAGATATAGCCTTCTCTGTAAACAAACTTAATAAATTTTTGCTGCAACCTACTAAGACACATTTTCAAGGAGTGAAGTGAATCCTTAGGTACCTCAAAGGAACACTTCAACTTAGTTTACATGTTAAGCCAATGCAACACATGAGACTTGTGGCCTTTACAGATGCAAAATTGGGCAACAAATTTGGATGATCGGAGGTCAATTGGAGGAGTTTGTGTTTATCTCAATGATAACTTGGTATCTTGGTCATTGAGAAAGCAAAGAGCTATCTCTCGTTCAAGTGTAGAATCAGAGTATAGAGCTCTAGCTGATGGAGCTTCAGAAACAATTCACTGTTAACTGAACTTGGGCTAAGATTAAAGCAATCGTCGATGATTTGGTGTGATAATCTCAGTGTAAAGGCATTAGCTTCCAATCCAGTACAACATGCTAGAAGTAAACATATAGAAATTGACATGCATTTTATAAGATATATGACTTTAAAGAGAGAAGTGGGTGTTCATCACGTTCCTTCAAAATTTCAAGTGGCTGATTGTTTAAACAAGGCTTTAACCCAGGGGTAGTTTGAGAAGAATAGAAGCAAACTTCGACTTTGTTATGCATTGTCAAGTTTGAGGGGGTGATGTTAAGACATAATTAGTTTCTCTGTAATTAATTATGTTTCTGTTAGAATCTTGCCAACTCATACATACACGTGTACAACTCTCGTAGTTAGCGTAACAAATTCTGTTACTGTGCAGCCTATAAAGTTTCCCACTCTGTGCACAGTAAGAACTACCCAAAAATCATTTTTCAATAGTGTATGTTTTCCTTCTTTACGTTTTCTTTCTGTTTAATAATAAAGGGGTAATTCACTTAGTTGAATAGTGTGTGATTTTAAATATTTTCTTGTTTTGAATTTCTATGAATGAAAGAATCTAAAGCACTAGAGTAACGTCACAACCTTCGAAACCTGTGATAATGCTTACAAAGGGAGTCCCTAATGTCACAACTTGTGATAATGCTTACAAATCCATGCATTCATGAACTGGAACTGTTCGGATGAAAAATGAATGGTTTACGTCTCAAAATGTGTATCATCCAACGATTCTACTTAGTTAATGTTGTGAATGTGGACGAATCCTATAAAGAATTTGGTTTTATCCACATTTCATGTATTTATTATTAACATTACATGAAAATGAAAAAAAAAATGTATTCTTTTTTTTTTATTATTTTAAATCAACTGTATAATATACATAGTTTATCTTTGAATAATGATACTTTGACACTCTTACGTGGCATAATTCCCATTTTACATATCTGAGGTGGTAAAAAATATATTATTTTATTGTGTTATGGGGTTACACATTTTTTACTACGGTAATGTTCATTTGCAATGTTTTGTTTTCACGTTCTCTCCTTGCCTCGACACTCTTTCCTCCGCTTTTGGTGTTCTTTCCATCCTTTCTTCACCTAGCTTTCTCTTCTTGCCCTCCTCTCTTGGTTGTTGGTGCTTTTTTCATGGTCGTTTCCCTTATTCGTGTCCCTTCACCGTTTCATTGTGGTCATTGGATTATCTTGTTGTGGAGTGGTTATACATTTCCAACAACTTAAGTGTGTTATGTTTAAGGTATATATAAAAACACAATATATTTTTTGGAACCTAAATGTGTAAAGGGTTTAGGGTGAGTTTTGTTAGGACTCAGTTTTGATTTAGGTTGTAAGTGTGTGATAGTGTATACATAAAAAATATTTTTTTTTGAAACTGACCTGTCTTGGGTCCAAAGGAGTATTGTTAGTATAAAATAAGTATTAAAAAGAATCTACGTATCCATGAAAATGAGTCGTAGATAATGCATGCCCAAAAATATATAAACTCACTTCAAATCCTTAACAAATATCTATTAAAGGGAATAGGTAAAATATTGGAATCTTATTACACTATTTGGTATAATTTTAATACCAGAATAAGTTATTTTCTAACAAAAGTGAAGGAATAAATAGAACATGCCTATCATAAAATAAAGGACTAAAAGTTTTATTTAGACTGGTTTAAAAAGCGATCAAAAACGTCCTTAATTAGAACGAAACCAAATACAAATTTTTGTCCATACCTAAGTTTTATAGTATTTTCTCCATATATAATTTTTATAATTTTTTTTCCTCTTCTAGAAGTAGATAGCATATTGAGGTTTTGAGAAAAATTGTTTTTCGATGGGGAAAAAATGTGTTTATAAAGTGACACTTGATTAGAATGATTTCAAAAACCAACTTAAAACAAGTCATTAGATAACATCTTTCAGAATTTAAAAAGTACTAACTTTTAAAAATGTTCCAACTGTAAAAGCATTTTCTTCATAAAGTTCAAGGGAGTGGGTCCTAAAACTTTGCTCAATAGAATTCATTAACTTATATTCCTCCATCATAAATAAAAATAAAAATAAAAAATATAATATTAAGATTCCATTAAAAATCTGCATTAAGGTTGAATGCCCTAGCCCTGTATGTTTTCCTAGAGTTAAATAAAAGTTATCACCTTAATTTTATTAAATTCCTTAAAAGTTTATCTTTTCTATTTTCCAACTCTCCAAACTAAATGTAGTAGATATGAACATATGCCCAGAAAGGATAAATGTACTTATTGACAAATATACAACTGTCTTTTCCGTCATCCCACAAGCACTACTTTTGCTCCGACATAATCAAGTGAATATGTGAATCAATGATGGTGCACGTTGCATCCATCAAGCAATACGTGGAGTAACTCCCGATATAGCAGTAAAAGCAAGACGCGTAGGCGGATCAACTCATCAAGTTCCCGTTGAAATAGGATCCGCACAAGGAAAAGCACTTGCCATTCGTTGGTTATTGGGGGCATCCCGAAAACGTCCGAGTCGAAATATGGCTTTCAAATTAAGTTCCGAATTAGTGGATGCTGCCAAAGGTAGTGGCGATGCCATACGCAAATCAATAACCAGAAACTCCAAAAGAAGAATAAACAAACAGATATTTGATGGCATGTAAGAACTTCTCAAATATAACTTTTGACCCAAAAGATGATGGGGGCATTCAAATTAAGTAGAAACTATTATATATATCGAAATTGAATCGAAATAGATGAGCAAGAAACTGGGAGGGTGTGGGAAAGTGAACTCTTGGAATTACATGAACCTGATTTTTCTTTCTAAATTGCAAACAGGTGGCCATCATCATAGCCAATAACCCAAATGAGGAATCAGAAGGAAAGAAGGGTGTTGGAACTTGAAATGATGCTCTCCACAACTTTTATTGGCCGCTTACAAAAACTATACCACACTTCCCTCAAAAACCTCCCAAGAGAAAGCAAGGAAAGGAAAAAAGAAAGCAAGCCTTTCTATCCAAGAGAAGAGAGATAGGCAGAGACAGGATCTGAGGATGATCAACAATTGCCAAATCCCTTAAAACTACATACAAACTTACAACAAGTCCTACTTGTTCAAATTGGATTCTTCAAGTTTTGAGGCAGCCAGTTTATCCAAAAACCACACCAACTTCCCCATAGCTGGCTGGACCATTCTGGCTGGTATTAATGGGCAGTCAGGTCCAACATCATCTATTGCCAAGTGCACAGATTCTGCTTTGCTGTCACCAGTGGCAACTACTGCAACATTTGATGCAGAATTGATGACAGGCATGGTGAATGTGATTCTCTCAGGTGGGGGTTTGGGGGAGTCTGTAATGAAAGTTACCCATTCTTCCCTTTCATTCAGTACTGAGTGGTTGGGGAACAATGAGGCAACGTGGCCGTCTGGACCCAATCCCAGCAGAATCAGATCAAACTTTGGACAGTCACTGATCTCTGACACACTCACAACACGGGTTTTCACTAACTGTCGAATCACAAACTCATAATCTTCGGCAGCTTCTTCTGCTGACACAGAATCGTTAATAGAATGCACATGACTGGGGACAATAGGAACCTGATAATGTAACAATTATTAGCAGATGAATATAAATGGATATATCAAGTAATCTCATGGAATATTAAAGAGATAGAAAGAGAGAGACAGAAAAGGAGGTTATTTTTCACATTAAGCAAAATAGCTATATCAGAGGCTCACATGTTGCATTTGGTGAACTCAATATTTAAACAGAAAAACACAAGCAAATCCTGAATTATAAGCACTTCATGTGTTTCACAGAAGAAAACAAGGCAATTTTCTTAATTAACACCTTGGCATTATAGCAACTGCAACACAGGAAAACATCACACAAGCTGAATGTTTGTTATGGACATCAGAATAAAATCATTTATGAAATGAAATGCACTGAAAAACAATAGTGTAGACATAAACCTAACGCCTGAATATTCAATGTCGTAGATCCTACAACACATAAATATTCCAATTCCCCAACTACAAAGTATGTATCATTCGACCAATAGCTATCCAAATAAAACATAAATCATGAAGAACAAACCAGTCATCTAGCTAAAGAAAAAACAAAAAACCTTTGACAACACCCCAGTTGAACCACTCTCCTCTTTTCAGCATTCATTTACAAAACTGTCGGGATAAATACATCAAAAGCAAGTCGTACACCCCTGGGATATCATAATGCATCTCATATTGTTATTTAACCTGTAATAAGAGAATAGTTTTCTTGAATGCTAAAACCATTTTTGACACAGTACAACATGCATAATCTGCTGAAGGGATAATATGTAATATGCTAAGAAGCCCCTCTTCCACACTATCCCTCAGTAATTTTTGACCATTAAGGTGGATGTCTCGTATTTGACTAAAATTTCATTAATGCTTGGAAACTTCTAACTCAAACTGGACTATGAATCTAAGCAGACAACAGACATCTCTATTCACAGGGGATGGCAAGATGGCATAGAATTATAAATGAGACCAAGAAATTAATTTCATCCAATTTAAATCATTCAACAAGCATAAAATTCACATCAATAGCACTAAGGTAATCAAGTAGGAATATAGACAAAAATTCAATCTAATTACACCTTTTTCGTGTCCAATAATTAAGTTCTAGTTTTCTACTGTAATTAATCATACTCGGAGACAAAACACTGCAGACATATTATCTTCAAGAATTTATTCCCACATTTCTCATCATTCTTTAATATCCACGTAACTTCCAGAAAATACCCATGGATCATTGGTTATAGACATGAAGATCAAGATGTACTTTTGCATGGAATTCTGTAGATAGCACCATAAACTTGCTGTACAGGATTTACTTCAAATTCACCCCTACATATTGAAGTCACTTTAAAACTAATTTGGCTGGCACTAATAAAAACTGTCATTAAGAAATAATTACCAAAGCATAATACGTCATTTCTATGCATAATAATGACACAACCTTCAAGGATAACTGTTGGTCCTCAGCATTTAAGACCTTTATCTTGAAAAACAAACCTGACAACCAACTTCCCATACATGGAAGGAAAATAGAAAAATTGGCACATGCAACCGATAGGCAATGTACTTCCTTTTCATAGAAAGAAAATAACAAACTTTCGTGCGCAATATTCTTCCAATTTGAAAGCTTTCTTATGATATGAATCCTGTTAGGACCGTAAGGAACCCCACCATCACAATTGGTATTTGGTAATGCGCATAGTTTAATAATCCAGTACATGAAACATAAACAACCCTCCATGAAAGAGCTATTTGGTCCCATCCACCTTAGAGCCAGGTTATAAAAAGCCCAATCGTTACTATATGAGTGTTACTGTTTCTCTAGTTCAAATGTTCTGAAATCATGTGATGACTCTTCTTGAGAACTTGCTGCTTCTACTCATTGTCAATATAAGAAAAATGTTCATTAGCAACCACAAGCTCTTGCTGCAGAACTTATGTGTGTTTACTGATGATATTGTCTGCTGGAGAATCAATACAATCTGAAAGCTTCACCAATTATGGTTTCGGAGGTAGTATAACGACATTCATTTACGCCAATGAACTTTTTTTACACCTTGGCTTCGTAACTGACTGGATAAGAGAACGTGTAGAATTTGATTCAGCATCTTCTCCCGAGCCTCACAACATATCCAGGCTTCAATTGAGCGCATAATAGGGACCCAAAGCTCTCTGTTTTAAAATGTGGATGGTCACAGTAAAAAATTATCATGGTCATTGGCTCCCATTTCCAGGAAAACATGAGTCCTTCAAAGCCACCAATGATGTAATCTCAAAACAAAATTGAGAATGAAACAGAAGGGGGACCTAATCTCTGCAAGATGCAGATGTCAGGAGGGGAAAGATTTTGCGTTTGACTTGAATGAATCAAATTACATAGCAGTTGCAATTAGAAAATTGGAGGTTGGGAACACCCACAACATGCCATTAATTGCACATCAAGCAGTTAAAAAGCTCAAACATGAGATTATTATACCTGGAGGTAACTAAAGAAAATAGGACAAAAAACTAGATCAAAGATAAAAGCTCATGAAACTTTTATGAAGAGATGCACGCTAATATTTCAGCTGATAGTTTAGATAAAGTTAATGACAAACTGTAGGACTACTTTTAACTGGAAATATTATTTTCTAGTGATAAACATGAATCTCAGTCAAAACCTTGATAAATCCCTTCTCATGTAGTTTCTACAGCTATACTGCAACCAGTAGCTCTTACTCAAATGCATGAAGATCCTTTGTGATACTCTGTTCATGATCTTCAACAGACATTCGAGTCATCTATCTACCATTATAGGCCCCATAAATTCATCAGGTACTGCTAAAACTCCAAATTTCCCTCACAAACAAGGATTCAACTTTTTGGGCTAAACATGTAAAAAGTTCTGATTTCCAACCTATTATTTGAGACAAACATGTTTTCCAGCAAGCACAGCCACCAAGATAGATTTTACAGATTATCACCAATGTTTTTCAGTCAACCAACAGGAATAGGACAACTCCAGTTGCATCTTTCTTGCTTCAACCTGAGATTGTCCAGAAGAATTCTCCAGGAGCTGTTGGCGAGTTTGAATTCTTGAGCTTCTTCCATTAAATTTAAACCAATTCAAAAAACTAAAGTAAAGTGCAGATCTGGTTAGCAATTGATAATTCAATATTGAATCAGAGGATATCCAAGAATGCCAGAATCAAAAGGGAAAATCAATGACTGCCAAATCAGATTATGTTACACTGATGCCAATCAGATCGTGAAATTTTAGGAAAAATGATACCAGTAATCACGGTGCAGAATTATTGGGTAATGGTGAGGGATGAAAAATTATCTTTATTGAGAAACAAATCTGCCAACAATAAGAGGTTGGTGCTCTCCAAGCCTATTCCAGTCCTAGGTTTTTTTTCCCCCCTCCTAATTCCTCCCTTCCCCCTTATAAAGGTAAACCACAGAATTCAAATTACAAATCAAATCCTACCCGAATCCTCTCTAAAATAATAACTTCAAATCCTAACAAAATCTTTCCTAAATTAAAGATAGAAAATAACTTGAAATCTAATTAAATCTAACAGAATTGGAAACAGAATCAAAACCGAATCTCCCTAATTTTTCTCTTTGTGCTTTCGGCTGTAATGGAAGGGTAAGGGTGCAATTCTCTTGGTGGAGCCCTTCGCCACTTCTGACTCCAAGGGCGTAACAGATTATCAAGATAATATCCTAAGATTTATGTTCTCATCAGAATATGGGGAAATCTACCATAGAAAGATGCTTGTTGGCCTTTCTCAGGAAAAAAAGGCCAAAATACAAAACTAAGATGAATACCAAATATAAACCAAGTTGGGGTCTCAGATAGTAAATTTTAAACCAGGTACCTCAAGATATGGGGCTCAATCAATTTATATTTCTGAAACAGCTAATGCACTAACACTTTTAGGACCAACAAAAATCGGTGTAGCAAAGGACCTACCTCTTTGCCATCTGGATTTGCCAAAGCTCTAGTGTGACAACTAGCCAGGACCCTCAACATTTTTCTGATGTAATTATGGTTGATATCAACCAATCCATCTTGCTGCTGCCACCAGGCATCCTGTTGTTTTAACCATGGTTTCTCTCAATGTCACAAATACTCCAAACCAAGTCAACTACAGTCAACCTAAATTCCATGAAATCTTGGAAACCTTTACATCCAAACTACAATTATTTTTCAAGAGAACTAACTGGTGAATCTTAATTCCATAATGATCTTAGTTTCCGCTAGGAACCACAAATGTGAAATTTGGAACCTAATTATAAGACATCCATTAGGCTCATTTGGGTTTGCCAGCTATCTTATGTTATCAGCACCAGATATTATCATAATTAATCTTGTCAAGAAAAAAAGTCTCACTCCTATCATGCTGCAAGAAGAGACTGAGTAAAACCAAGGCACTTCTTCCTGGCCTCTCCAGGTGTGGTCAGTAATTAAGTAGTCCTACTCTGAGAAAGCCCTTTATATTCTCCAGTCACTGACTTAGTTGCTGGAGTTTCTTTGGAAAATCCAACCATGGACAAGACTCAAGAAATAACTGCAGAAGTTATCCCCTCAATTCGAACTATCTCAGAGTGGAACGCACCAGTACAAAATTTTAAACAAAAAAGTGTATGTGCAATCACAGAAACTTCAGATCAAGGATTTAACATGTAAAAGAGATACAGAAAAAAATAACATTCATCCATACAGACAGAATATTCAGGAAAGACCTATGATTTTGTAAAAGAATGATTTTTATACTCCTGTCAAACTGCCATAGTGTATAAACCTTGCACAACGAGCACAATCTATTCCTCAAGTAAAAGAAAAGTTTGGATAACAGCCTTTTGAGAACTCAAACTTGAGTGGCTAGATGTATATATACCCCCTGTGCCTTCTGTCCCACCCTTCAAAAAAGTAAGAGAATGCAGAAGAAATTTGTCGTAAACCACAATGTATGCCTGCTAATTCAGTCAATTATAAAGGGTGAACTACTACCTTACTACGGTTCCACTTCCATGCCAGAATAAATGTTAAATCTCATAAATAGTAAAACTAAAATCCAAACTACTAAAAGAAGCACCTCCTAGAAAGTAATAGGTATTGAATATACCCATTCAAAAATAGGCACCTTGAAGCAAAAATATAATGTTTCATGTGACCAAGAGAATTTTAAGAAGATTTTGGCGTATGCTCAAATTAAAACAACTATCAAATTTTCGCAGCAAACTGTCAAAAGATGATATCTCAGCTTTACTTTTGTAGAGTTTCCCTTTCAAGAAGCAATCAACAGGAGAAGAGAAGGTATAGAAAGCCCCAGTTTAATACTAAAAAAACTACAAGTATATCACTTTCCTCCAAACTATTCTGAGAATAAACCATTTAGTTAATTAAAACAGGATAAAGAAATGAGAAACATGAGGGCACAACCTTGGACAAAAGGCCATCTTTAGCAAGCTTATAATTGCTATCAGCATGGTTTTTTGCCACAACACGCTCGTCAGCCCAGAAAATATACCACTTGGACCAGTCCACAGTCTTGTTATAAGGAGCTTCGCAGAGTTTTCTGTGAGCAAACTTAAGTTTTAAATCAACACTAAATCATAAAAGCAAAGAAAGATATGAAAAAAGATAAGATACAGATACCCCATTAAGCCAATGAGAGAACCACCAGATAAAGCAATGGCAAAGACTCCTCGCTCTTTCACAGATGCCTCTGATAACTCAGCAACATAGTCTGCCAAATCAGTCCTTAGCTCATCCAAACTCTCATGAATCCTCAACTCTCCTCTATTATTCTGACCACCAGAGAGAGCCATGGTTCTAGAGAGTCCAATAGCTCTATTTTGTAACCAGAAAAGACAAAGAAAGCATCAAAACCATTTCAGGTAGAAATAATAGGAATGAAATTCAAAACAGAAACAGCTTTAACATTTATCCTTCCTAAACCTAAAACACAAAAGGGAATTCCAAAATTGCCGAAGATCGAGCTTCATATCCATAAAACAAAATTCTGAAGAAGGGAAACAGAACATAAGAATATAGATATGAGATAATTTCAATTTTTACTTTTTGTTTGACTACAAGACTTATATGCCTATACATAACATAAAACTGAAGTTTTTAAAAGAGGATTTACAAGCTAAGCTTCACCCCATGAATTCAATTTGCATGTGGACTCTCTAATTGTCAAAAAAGAAAGCAATTGAACAAAAGGGCATCATCGCCGCAACCCAAATTTCCAGAGATCGAGACGAAAAAATGAAAAAGCTGAAAACAAGTGCACACTAGCAAGAAAGAAATCACAGAAGAAGAAACTCATGCCCCGGATCATAAAGCATGTTAAATTGACACCATCCACTTCTGCACAAACTTATAGAAGAACAAAGCATGATGGTCAATCATAGTCTCATGCAGTTTAACATAATCTGAAACTGCATCACACACAGAATCGACACGTTTCACAGCAAAAGAAAGGAAAAAAATGCTTACAAAGAAAAAAATTAAAAATAGAGAGAAGGTGGTACGCAGGAGAAGCTGACGAATGAGGAAGATGGTATATATATATATATATATATATTTTTTATTATTATTATTATTATTATTATTTATTTATATTTGTGTGAAGATTTGGATTGTCTACAGTTCCAAGGAATTCAACCATAAAAATTTCTTATATTATTATTACAAAATTATAAAAAAAATACAAATAGTAAAGCAATGAGAACTGGTGGATGCAAAATAAAAGTCACCTAGTACAGTTAATTTTTTTGAGCTGCACATGATCATAAGCAAAATATATGAGTCTGGTTTTTTAAGAATTGACATAAGAAAGTTTACTTGAGTCAGATATATTTCTTAAAGTCCTAATCTTTTTTTTTTTCATTTTGCAAGATATTAATTTCTTTAATAATATAGACATTTGTGCATACAGAATGACAGTAAATAAAAATTTAAAAAAAAAAGAATTACATAGGTTTGATGTCAGTGATATTAATATTATATTTTAACCTAAATGCGTGTTTAGTTTTATGAAAGGATAAGGTGAAAAAATTTAATAATTTGTGTTTTTCCAAAAGAATAATTTAACACTAACCAACAAAACTTTTACTCTTAAAAAATATTTATCACTAAACTAGTAACTAAGTTAAGTTGGGGTACAAATATTTTGAAAAGGAAGCATTTATCAAGAATTTGGTAGGAAATGTTTAAAGGAATGGTATTAATGAAGAATTTATACCTTGTTGGGTATTAGTGCATCAAATGATGGTGACAGAACACACAAAACTGTGTTTCTTTGTCCACTGTTAGATAAAAAATAAGATTAGGGCAGAACTTTGTTTGCAAGTAAAACAACTATTTATATTAACAGCAGATAATAATGAGAAAATCTCAGTATCCTAAATCTCCTGCTATAAACAGAAGGTAAAAGTGAAATAAAAATACAACTATGAATTGCTCAAGTAGATTTGATTGGATGATTTTAAGAAATAATTTATTTAATATTTGTTAATAAATAATGTTTTTATTGAACAAACACTCTGTATAAAAGAAATAGTTTTAGTGGATAAAATATATTTATAGTAATTAATAATGGATTTAAATATGTCTATTTTTCAATGTACATTATTTATTTTTTAATTTTTAGATTTTTTTGTGTTTAGTAGTTTTATCATTTAAAAATAACTCATAAAAATTGAAAATGTTTTTATTATATAACTATAATTATGATTTTTTTTAAATTAAAGTATTTTGTAATTACATATATATATATATATATATATAATTATAATTTTACTTTTTAAGTTGATAAAAATTCCTACTATATAATTACGATACTATAAAAGTTAATCAGAAATTTATCTTTTCTATATATAACTTCAATATAAATTTTAAAAATATTTTTAAATTAATTTTATTATAATAATAATTTTTTAATTATATTTTTTTATCATTATAAAAAAACAACTGCCCATCTGTCTCCACTAGTCATTATGAAAATTATTACTTTTAAAAAACAACTATTACTTAGTTTCTTTTAAGAGTCAATAAATAAATAAAATTGTAATAAATTAAATTAAAAAATGTTTTAAATAAAAAAATAAAAGAAGTTATACGAAATGAAGTTTAAATTATTTATAACTATAAAATAACTTTTTTCCGGCTACAACTATTCAATAACTTAATGGAAATACAATCAAACTAATGCTAAATTTAAAATACCTCACTTTTAAAATTATCTACGGAAATATGGTTAAACTAATAAATTTAAATACCTCACTTTTAAACAAAATGTAATAAAAAGTTGAAATAATTAGATTTACTTTTTTAACTCATGTTTTATTTATATAAACACTCCTTTTTCAAAAAAAAATATATTTATTTTATTTTTTTATTTATTAAAAACTTTGTGTAAGATTAGTCAATTAAAACTTATATTACTACTACTGGAAATTTTAATGAAAAATAAATTGGACAAATTATATGAAAAGAAAGAAAAATAAAATAAAATAAGAGAGACTCTATCATAAAAGACAAACCAAACAGCTGTCCAAATCACTTACTGACAAATATACAAATGAGTACTTCTGTCCAGCAAGAATTAAAAAACATTTTACTTTACTTCACATCACAAAACCACAGTGAATGAACACATCTAATAAAATCGGTGTAACTTGTTCATCCACCCATGGATTCATTATTAAATTTGGAAAATAAATAAAATATTAAATATTTTTTTAATTTACATACTGAAGTTAAAATATATATATATTTTTAATGGAAATACTTATCTTCACTGTTTCAGTAATACTTTATTTATGAGTTTGTTAAAAATATAACCTTTTTACTTTTATATTTTAAATGTAATTATATAAATTATATATGAAAATATTCTTTCAATTAAAATGTAGAAATATCATATAAAAACATGAATATTATAATGTGTAAAGAAAATACAGTACATATAATAAAACTATTCATTAAAATAAAGATTTTATGCATAAATAATTTAGAAACACATTTATAATTTAGTTTATTATAGATATACATTGCTAGTTGATATGGGAAATCTAAATTAAATTAATTAAATTGGTTTCATTCTTTAATTTATTCGAAATTAAATATATTGTAGTAACTTGTTCGTTGATAAAAAAAAGTTAAATTAATTTGAAATTTTAATTTTTTATGATTCAAATTTAAATTAAATTAATTAATAAGCTGAATAATTTGTCTCTGTGATTATAGGAATGTTTAAATTATTTCTTTTCATATAAAACATCTCTTTCTTGTAAGTGATCAATTTGTCATGAGATTCTTTGATATTCTTATAAGAAGTTTTAAGTTTTTTTTATCTCGTATGAAATTCACCAAATAACTTTCCTAAGTTATGTTGTTAAGAAGTAGATCATTTATATTTTATTAATTTTTACTTATAGTCACTTGTTTAGACTTTTGAAAAATATTCATTTTTTATTTTTTAAAAGTTGTAGTTTCTTTATACTTTATTTTTCATGTTTATATTTAACTGTTAAAACTCAAGTTTATTATTGCATTATTACAAAGAGACATGGTGGTTTAGATTTGATTTTGAAAAACTCAAGTACTTTAATCATAAGTTTTAAATTCTTCTCGATGATTAAGTTTGTAACTAGTAGGAAAAAAATTATTATAAACTTGCATTATAATATGGAAGTGATTAATATTTACTTTTTCATTAAATTTGTCATACAATTACGTAGATGGTGTATTGACTATAAGAAAGATTTGAGCTTCTTTTTTCTTTTCATCGTCATATTTAGATAAATCAAGATTTATTCATGTTGATATGTGACTTTTCATTTATAGAAAGGAAGATTTTTATAGATCTTAATATTTCTCAAGGAGTGGATGATCTGTGTCTTTTTATCTGATCCCTTATACAAGAAATAAATGATATGTGTGTTTGATCCCTTAAACAAGGAGTAAACTATATGTGTGTGTTTGATCTCTTGTAAAAAGAGTAGATGATTTACGTATACTTAGATTGAGTGAGGTTTTGGTTTTTGTTCCATCTTATAACTATATATATGCAAGGATGAGACACATGTGGAGCAAGAGGAGTGAGGTTTTGGTTTGGATTGAGTGATGTTTTGGTTTTAGTTGCCTTAAGAGAGAATTGGACATTTATACATGCAAGGATGAGGCACCTGAGAAGCAAGAGAAGGATGAGCAACAAGGAATTAAAACAAGGACCATGGTTAGAAGAAAAGAAGAAGAAGAATTAAAGAAGAAACATGAAGGAAAAATGACAAGAGAGAAAATTAAAGCTTTGGAGAAGGAGATTAAAAGAATAAATCAAGCTCGTGAAGAAACTTCAGAGAAAGCAAGAAGAGAAGGACAATAACTTGAGAAAGAAAAACAATTTAACATTTGGAGCTCTAATCAAATTGAAGCACAAGGATTGCCACATAATTTTCTAACTAAATGCAACTTCCATCATTACATTGCCACATTATCTTCTAACTAAATAGAACTCCTATCATTACATCCAAACTATCCATGTACCTTCATAAATCTTGAAAACCACCATTTGCTCAATTGTGCACCTTCCTAAATACTTCATGCACTTCTAGGAGATTAGTTACTCTTAATCCTAGTTAACTTTGTTAATCTTTTGACCTTTGGATGCCCACGAATATTATAAACAGAACTTCAACCTTTTGTACAAAACATGAATTATAGAGTAAATGAAAGTACCTTTGAAGGTGTTTCTTGAAAGTTGAATTTCTCATTTCTCTTGTTGTTTGAGTTCTTATCTTGAGAAGTTTTCTCAAGTGGTGCCTCCTCTAGCACTTATCCTTTGAATTCTTTTCATAGTGTTCTACCTTTTATTTTGTTCCTTATGCCATTTTCTATTTCATTTTACATTGATAGTTACTTGGTTTATTATTTTTCTACATTGTCGCACCATATTTGATGGAGTACGCCCCAATGACATTAATCAAAGAATAAAGAGCTTTCTAGAAGATTGGGTCCATCTTAGTCTATATAGGCTTTCAGTCAGCCGCTTTGGCCCAAATGCAAACATGAAGAAATCACTTTGGAAAAAATAGAGTAACAAGGATAAGTCCTTTAAAATTGTATAAATTGTAGTTTAAAATAATTTGGGCCTTGTATTTGGGTCAAGTAGAATAAATTTGGGCCATGTAGTGTAAGTGTGGGCCTTGAGGTCCATAAATAATGTTGAGCTTGATCAAGGAGTCCAAGTAGTACAAGGGAGAAGCTCTCTCCTTGTGCCACTTGTCATCACCTTGTGAGAGTCTTGGAGTGCAAGCTAGGTTTTGGGAAGCTTGTCATAGAAGTTAGGATTAGAAGCTTGTCTTAAAAGCTAGGGTTAGAAGCTTGTCTTAAAAGCTAGGTTTAGAGAGCTTCTCCTACAAGCTTCTTCCTCTCCTTGCTTCTATAAGTAAGTGTGTAGGCTCATTGTAAAGTAAGCTTGATTTACCTTAATGGAATGCTGTAGAACTTTTAGCACATTATCAAGTTTCTCTCTTTGAGTTGCTTCTCCAAGAAGCTCTTGAAGAACTCTAGAAGGTTGGCCTCGCCTCCTTCTACTAGATCCTTCATCACTCATTCCACCAAACTTCTCCTAGAAGTTAGAATAACTTCTTCTGCACACCTCCACCTCATGACATTTGGTCTCCTAACGTGAATCCTCACGTTTCTCCCTTGCTTTCGCCTTCATCAGGAGTTCCATTCGTTCTTGTTCAGTGCAAGAGGCTTCTTCCTTCACTACAACAATTGATGTGTGCGCAAGAAGCTAAGAGCACCTAGGAGCTTTTCCATCAATATGCTAACCATTATCTTCCACTGTTGCACTTATTTCATTCCTTTCATTGTTGGGTTTTGTTATTTATCTTCTAAGAGATTGATCTAGATTTTAAACACCCCCAAGAATCTATATCAGACATAGCCCACGAGTATGAGTTAACTAGTATAAATTTAGTTATCCTATGTTGGTCACTTGTTAGCTAGATGATCTAGTTTAGTCTTTTGTGAAAAAGATTAAGGGCTCTATTCAAACCCATCTCTAAAGTCAGTTGTGCCAACACTATTTTCAATGAGTTAAAAGTTTAGCCAAATCAAAAAGAACTAAAGGTAGGTAAACTTTTTAGGTAGTATTTTTTAAAGTAGTTTGTCCTTAGCGATTTTGGATTTTAAAATAATATTTTCAACTTTTTATCTAAGAGAAAACAAACAACTAGTTTTAGTATTTGGTAGTACTTAAAATAATTTTATTATTCTTGATAAATCTTTTTGAACATAGTAAATTGAAATCACTAAAACATTTTACCTTTTTTTCAATTTGCCCATATCCTACTCAACAAATGATAAAGAAGCATTTAATCTACAAAGAATATATGATATGTGTTTATGATGTGCGAAAAATAGTTATTCTACCAATAAAATCTCAAGTGAAAACGTAGTTGTTGTCGAAAAGAGAGGGAAAACAAACTTCGTTTTCTTCTTTGCAAGAACAACTTCGAGCTTGAGATGAGAGTTCTTTTAGTGATGACTAATCCAATATGATCAATGGCATTTCACAATTAAGGAAGGGTATCATTTAGCTAAAATCAAATTTATTCGAGAAGTATTGTGGGTGTTAAGGAAAAAATTATATCAAACCTGCCACCAATATGTCCCCTTTAAGAAACTCATCCATACATCAATGAGCTCTAACTATGCTCCGAGAGTTGGTATTTTGAATCTTGAAGTGAGCCATTTTGGATCTCTGATGAAGGATTTGGAGAAAGGAATTAAGTCTTCATGGAAGTTTTTGTAACTCATAATAGCTTTGGGACAACCTTTGTATTTAGCTTGTGAAGGTTTTACCATTTTATAGAATAATGTTGTTAATTTGACACCTTCAACATGGTCGGTGGATATCTCTTTACCCAATTTTTACATTTTCTTCTTGACGATAGAGGAGAATCACAATTAAATGAACCATGTCTAACCTATTGTTAGGTCTTAATGAATACAAAATATTTATGACCTCATGAAAAGTGAAATATACATGAGCCATGAGCAACTTGGTCATGTATATTAAGGAGTATCTTTATGCAAAAGATATGCCAACTTATACCAATTTGGAGAGATTTGGTTTGATCTAGTGTGTATTTTTAAATAACTATATTAATTAATTTATCATTTAAAATAAGAGTTAAAAAATTTTATTATGTGATTAAATTCTCATTTTAAAAATATTTTGTATTTTATATAGATAAAATCTAAACATTAGAAAGTAAATCAATTAATTTTAAGAAATATTGTTATGGGGTGAAAATAATAATAATAATTATAAGAATATTAAAAAAATTAATAAAATAAAAAAATATTATTAAAAAAGATAGTGTGACGTGTGTGTGTGTTTATCTCTTTTAAGATATAAACATTATACAAACTTAGGAGACAAGTTTTAAAAATAAAATAGTGTTACAAATATATGGTGGGCCGGATGGAGGAAAGGGAGAGGAGAGAGAAGGGTGTGAGAGAACATAAGGAAGAGAGAGAAAGAGAAAAAGTGAGAGAGAAGAGAGAAAGAGAGAGAAAGAAATAGAGAGGATTTGGAGTAAGGGAAATTTTGCACCTTTTAGAAACATTTGTAGTTCCACTTTTATTCTGTTTCACTAATCAAAGGTAAGAGGGGTGAGATTAAGCTTTTTCCGTACTAATTTTAATAAACTTATATATGTTCTATTAATTTTTTTTTATTTTGAACTATATATCATCTTACTCTTTGTTTTTTTATTTATTTTATTTATCTTCAGTTACACACTAGTTCTATTTATTTTATCTTTAGCTACATATCAATCTTGTTTATTTTATTTATTTTATTTCTATATACGCACTAGTCTTGTTTATTTTATCTCTAGTTACACATTAGTCCTATTTATTTTATTTACTTATCCCCAACTACACATTGATCCTATTTATTTTATCTCTAGTTACGCATTAGTCCTATTTATTTTATTTACTTTATATTTAGTTACACATCAGTTTTATTTATTTTATTTTATCTCTAGCTACACATTGGTCCTATTTATCAAATTATATTTATTTTGTACTAATTCAAATATCATTTTTATATATAATTAAAAAAATACATATAAAGTAAAAGCAAATATTTTTTATGAACTTTAATAAAATAAAGTTACTTATATGCTTTATTATTATTTTGATGGTTATATATGTTTGAAAGATGCATATAAATTATTAATTAAAATAAATATGACATATCCTGATGGTCATTATGTTATGTGATTCTTGATAAATGTTAATGGTATGTCTGTTATGAAAGAGTTTCAAAAAGTTGAGATCAGGTGTTATTGTATGATTGTTTGTATTTGGGAAGTCACAATTTGATACACTACAGGATGAAAGACATAGACAATATGAGGTCTAAGGAAGTACTCCAAGTAAGTGCATACTTGTATAGTTCAAAATAACACCCTAGACTAGGATATTTCATAGGCCAAACATAATACTATCTAATACCTGCTCAGCATCGCCAATGTTAGGTAGTCAATATATCTCTTTTATTGATAGATGATTAGAATTCTCGAGAAGAATAATTATGATTATACCAATGTTGTTTATGAGAAATACTTAACTACCTAATCACTTCCGAAATATCTTTTGATGTTCAGAAGGGATCATCAAAAATATGGATCTATATCAGATACACTGAGAGAAATTATTGTGGCTAGTCAAGTCATAGACCCCATTATTTGTCAAGTTATAGGCTCTCATTGCTTGTATTGTTTGTTAAGTTTATTAAGATTAACATTTAAGGCTTATAAAGACCTCATTCCTTTCATGTTTTTCTTTCATATGTACATGTTGTATGAGTAGAAGCAAAGCAAAACTTGCTTTATAAAAGATTTCAAAGAAAGATTTTGGGAGATTCCTCTAAAATGATGGCTTGTGGAGAACCCAACTCTAATATCTTTAGAATATACAAAAATATAAATAGACCTATATTCTAATGTAGAACTCTTATTATGTAAAAACTCATATGTATTTGTAATATATTATGAATAATTACAAGGATGTAAATTGTTAACATACATTTATATCTATGAGATTATATTCTCTCTAAGAAAATTTTACTGTACAAACAAAATTTACTCACAAATTTTCATTAAATGACAAATATTTATATAGTAGTCGGATTTGTTACATAGAGCATAAGACTTGTTTTGACAGATACTAAACAAAAAAGGAGACATGTCCAACTTTAGAAACTAACCTTCTTGTCTTCAATGTGATGATTGCTCAAGAAGTGCCCGCAAGCATTCTAACTCTAATTTAACTCATTTTCGAGTCTTCTATCAAATGTAAACTCATTAATAACATAGTGTTCTCCTACTAATTTCAAACAATGATAGTTGAAACATCGAGTAGGGTTGGAGCTAGTGGTCCATATGGGAGTCTGAGAGCATGAAGGTCCCTATTCCATAAATGAACTAGAACAAGAAACTCAATCGAATGAAGATATGTCAAAATGTAATATGGAGGAAGTTTATTTTTATTTCAAATTTGTGAATGAGGTACATTTCTTCTTTAGTGGATGACCATGATTCTTTGAAGGAGTTAAGAGAGGGTGAGTTCTCATAGGTTCTAAGTGTTATGAGTAAGGGCTGAAAACAAGTAAGTATAAACACGGTCATGCTTTTTCTGTAAGGCGATAGCTTAGTTCAATAATATATCATATATAATGAAAGTATTTTGTCTGACGAATGATATAACACTATGTGGGCTCTATTTATATCTGATAAAGCTTTTACGAGATCAAATAATATATACATATGTTTAAACTAACCTCATACTACACAAAAACATATATACTTATTTTATGTTGTAAGGATTGTTTGTTACTTCTGTCTGTCAAGAAGATTTGTTTGCAAGCACAAGTCATATCAAATGATCTATCGAAAAAGAGTTAAAATTGCTTTCCTTCAACAATTACCTGATGATTACATTGACAACACTAGAAAGACAATATGTTTCGTACAACTTTTGACTTTAGACAAAGTCATACAAAGGCACTGTCCAAGAAGACATAAATAAATTTAGTTATTGAGAGTTTACTTACAAGAAGAAAAGACTATTTAATGTTGTATGGAGTACATTTAATGTATCATCACATTCAAGATCATTAGACGAAAGAAGGACATGCAAAATAATTGAAACTACTCACCAACCATGAACAAATTTACAACGACTACTTTATTCAAAGCCTATATAAAGTAATTTAAGAAGAAGAAGAAAATGAGACTAAGTTGTATAGTATTAAAACGTTGTTGAAATTTTTGCACCCATCAAAAGCTTCATAGAGAATACTATTTGTCTGCAATTGACAAACTAGAAGAGGGTGAACAAATTTTATATACGTCTACAAATAATATTTCTCTCTATTAAGAAATTATGTGATTTGTTGATCACCACTAAATAATCATCTTATCTTAGTCATGAGTGATTATTTAGTAAAAAATACTTGGTTATTAACTAAGAGTTCAAAGAATACTTGGTTAAACTAGGAATGACTTATGAAAGAATACTCAGTTAAGCCAAGAGTGACTTGTGAAAAAATATTTGGTTAAGCTACGAGTAACTTGTGAAAGAATACTTAGTTAAGTCAGGAGTAACTTGTGAAATAATACTTGGTTAAGCTAGAAGTGGCTTGTGAAAAAAAAATACTTGAATGAGGTTAACCATGAGTGCTTGGGAGCCAAAATAATACTCAATGGGGGTAAGCTAAGAGTGGCTTGGAGCCAAAACAATACTCAAGGGGTTAGTTAGGAGTGACTACGATCCCAAACAATACTCACATTGTACTTTGCAGTATTAGTCTACTTAGTGAAACTCAATTTGTTAATAGAAAACTATATATTGTCTGTGTAATTAGATGAATTAGTATAAAAATATCTTGTGTACTTTTTTCTTTCCCTTTATCTCTTTATATTGCATTTTATTATTGTCCGTACTAACTTAGAAAGGAGAGTTATTATACATGTTTACAACATTTCAACCAAGTAAATTAGTTAAGCTACAGCACTTTGGATTTATGTTGGATCATGAGAAAGAAAATTGAAACATAAACAAACACAAATAAAGATAGTTTTCAAGTGATGCCAAACACTAAAACACTTTTACCAATGTAACACTTAACATTGCCTTATTGTTGGTACTAATATTTTAAGGAATATAGCTACACGTTTATACAAATAGTTTAATTAATAAAATCTGGAATTTATGGTCCTATATTCTTTAACATAGATAAATATTAAAGTAGACAGAAACAAAAATCAAGTTACTAGGCTTTGTTTGATTGGGGGAATAGATTTGAGAAGATGGATTTGAAGGGATTTGAGTTTATTGTGTGTGGATGAGAGGGTTGTTTGGATTAATGGATGGATGTAAGATTTGAAAGGATTTGAGGAGATTGCTTATGAAAGTTTGGGATTGATTTAATAGATGTTATAGATTTGTTTTTATTTTTTAATTGATATATTTCTGAAATTACTAATTAATCCTTGTGACATAAGATGGTAAAAAATTAAAATGAATTAGATTAAATTGATTTTAATATAAAAAATATAGAAACTGAATTAACTAATTAGATATTTTTTAATAGGTTGGTAATGATTTTAATTAATCCAACCTGTGAACATCCTTATTTTTGTGTGTTAATAATTTTATATTTTAAAAAAGTATTTTTTTTAAAATGAATAAAAAATATTTTAAATAACATCTTCTCCCCTCAATTTCATCATATATATTGAATCAAATAAGGAAACAAAAATATTTTTTTTTCTGATTTACTTTAATTAAACATTAAGTAAACATATTTTCATCGATAAAAAAAGAATAAATAGAAAACAATATAATATTTATAATATATTTTTATTATTTCTTTTATAAAGTAAACAATTTTTAGTGATTTAATTATTTTTGGTCAATAATATAATTATGAATAGATAGATTGTATTGAGTATGGGTAGATTGAAGGGAGATTAATTATATTATAGCTGTTTTGGAAAAAAAGAAATATTATAAATAAAAAAATATATATATATTGAAATAAATTATTTGAAGAATTAGGTATAAATCAGTTTATTTTTCATATATATATATATATATATATATATATATATATTTTTA